>ERZ808054.740-NODE-740-length-25260-cov-6.468252_pt1 | contig 25260 bp, 29 predicted proteins | sample MGYA00380201_ERZ808054 | MGnify/ENA primary metagenome ERZ808054 (study PRJEB31490, sample SAMN06133419) | mouse gut metagenome | isolation source: Z5_2 | host: mice | place: China: Chengdu | collected 2015-05 ...
TTTTGTTTAATCCAAGCCATCGCGCAACTGCACAGAACCATGGTCAGCCGGACGTCTATCAATCCTTTCTCCCCGCTTTCCTTTAGAAGCAATACCAAAACTTCTGCGCTTTTCAAATCTTCGTCATTAAATCCAGCATAATATATACTTTTAGTAGAATCTTCCCTGCACAATATTCTATATACAATACAATCGCCTAACTCAATAGTTTCTGCCTCCCGATTCTCTATGCTAAGCATAAAATAAGTATCATTATTTTTATTAAAACGGATTGTCACTTCTTCTCCAGCCGGAACAACAGACGAGAGACTATATTCTTCCGAGACATAAGTACATTCACTATTAACAATCTCATTATTAATTTCTGAAAATTTAGCCCCATATCGAAAAAGCATATCATCAATTTGAATCAACCCGCTATCCGAACTGGCATTTTTAATTTCATCTTTGCAATCAAATTTTACAAGTTCATTTGTAGTCTCATCGAGGCGTTCTTCTATATCGTCCTTAACCTCTAAGGCCTTATCTCTATTAATTACAGTGTCCGGTTCTACCTTAACTAACGTTTCACCATCTGCCGGAGCATCTGTGTTTTCTTTGTTTTTTCCACACCCTGTAACCAAAACCACTAACATAATCATTGCAACAATTACTATTTTTTTCTTCATAACTCCTTCTCCTTTGTACTATATTTTTTATGCGACATCGCATAACTTAAACATTATTTTATTCTCTTTCCTTATCCCACACAAATAATGGCGCACAATTTTTATCATTATTCGATATTGTCAGGTTTTTCTTTGTCTTTTTATTAACACATGACCTACAATAATAAAAGCTACCATTAATTCCCTTTGGCTGATATAATAATTTCTGTCCACATTTCATACAATAGACCGGATAATTATAGGAATCACTTAAATTCTTCTCTTTCAGCTTCTTTACCAGTTCTTCCTGAATATCCACATTGCCATTATGCAATTCCAATCGTACCATTGGCACCTCATGCCGAGAAGCAATATAGCCTTTAAACTTATCGAAAAAAATGACCGCTGGATCTGTTTTATGCCGTGATCCGTCTGCTTCTATAATCAATATCGGAAGGAAACTTCGTTGGCTATAAATTGTAAAATCAAAATGCGACAGTTCAAAATGCTTTTCCACATAAGCCATCTCATTAGACAACTCGCAATACTTTAAATAAGTATCTTTAAAATTCTCATACTTTCTAAATTCCTGAAACACTTCTGAAATCGGCATATGTGGAAAAATATAAAACTCTTTAGTATTTATTATTCGTTGTAAGCACTTAAACACTTCCAATTCTGCTTTACTGTCCCATAATGAAATATCATCACCCTGCTCTGCCATTATGTCTCTCCTTTTTACCTTTATGCGACGTCGCATAAAATTTTTCTCTTGTAATCTTCTAAATTATACCAAATTAGACTACGCTGAGCAATCACATTCACAAATATACAAAAGCATTTAAAATTTTAATTTTCCCAAATCGGATAACCGCTAAAAAATGCTTGCGGCACTTTGGAGATTGTGGTATATTGAACATAAAGAAGGACATCTGCGCTAACAGATGCCCAACAGGAGCTACCGATAGACGGTTAGCCCGATTAGTGAATTACGAAATAGCCGTATCCTTCAGTCGGGGGCGGCTATTTTTGTGTCTTATTACTATCCTTACCGATAGAGTATCCTATTCCAAAGCAGGTCAAGCCGAAGCTCAGCACTGCAATTAGTCCTAAAATATCCATTGGCTCAGCCCTCCTTTCCTTTCGATTCCCTTACAGGTTTCTATGTAATCGGAGGGGCACAGTCCCTCCGGAGAGGGCTAACCGCCTACCATCTTGGTATTCCCAAATAAATACTATCATAATTCGACAGGAAATTCAATCTGATTTTCCCCTGTGAAAATCCCCAATGACTGCGTCTGCCGGAAATGTTTACATCTACAGTTCACAACATATCACATCCTTGAGATTCGTAGCCGCTACAATAAGTAGTATATCACACCTGTCCATTCCTGCTTAACATTTCTTGCTCTGCAGGGCAAGCGGGGCAGCACTGCCGTCATGCCTGACAATTTCCCGTCTGCGCAAGACGGCGCTGTCATTCAGCCTGCAGGACTTCCTCCCTCCACGCCGCGATACTTGAAAACAACACCTCCATGTCCACTTTCGAGAAGTCCGTCGTGTCCACTTTCAGCTGTCTGCCGCCGACGGAGAAGGCGTCGAACCCCCTCCGCTGTATCGAGCGCACAAAATCTTCATATGAGATTGACGGCAGTTTTGCCAGACCAGGATCTTTGCTTTCCGGATAACAGTCATTCACAACATGACCCCTGTGCCGGAAGGGACTGTTCTCCCGCTCCAGAAAGCGCCGGTAGATCACCCTGTAATCGCCTGTCAGGGTGACTGTCAGCACAGCGTATGGATATTTATTCAGCAGAGATCTGAATCCGTGCTCGGACGCGTACTCAAAATTATTCTCCAGGATAAAAGGCTGTCCTGCCCGCATGAGCTGATCCGCGGCATAGTACAGGATCTCCGTGCTCGCGACTCCTAGATTTACCTTTCCCTCCCTCGACTGAAAGCCCACATGGTCAAAGAGCAGTTCTTTCACACGGTCCTTCGAGAGGGCGGGCAGCTTCAATCTGTCTGATAAAAGCTCTGCCATAGTACTTTTTCCTGCTGCCGGAACACCTGTCACCAAGATACAATACATCTGTTCACGCCCCTTTCCCGTCGACTGTCTCCACAGTGACGCCAAGTTCTCCCGCCTGTACCAGAAAATCCTCGGACACGCCGCTGTCCGTGATCAGCAGATCATAGTCCGTGATCGGACAGACGGCGTGGACAGAATATTTTCCTATTTTTTTAGACGGATATAGCCCGATGTTCATCGAGCTGTTTTTCATGACTGCCCTGCCAAATGCCACGCCCGCGGGATCGTGAATAGAGGCGCCGAAATCCAACGCTAATGCCGTGTGGGACAGAAACGCCTTGTTGATCCGGATATTGTTCACCATCTGGATCGTATAATGATCATGACAGTGTCCGCGGTGGGACATCGCTCCGCCAAGCAGAATGACGGAAACGTTCATTTTCTTCCGCAGCACCTCCGCGACGGTGACAGAGTTCGTCAGCACTGTGACCGACACGTCCTCCGGCAGATTTTCAGCCATATAATAGCCGACCAGCGACGTGGTGATATAGATGACGTCCTTGTCCTCGATGTATTCCACCGCCCTCCTGGCGACCGCCAGATAGTCGGTCTGCACTTCCTCGATATCGACCGGATTATACGTCAGATCGGGGTAGATCTCCTTGGGTTGGACTGCGATCGCGCCCCCGTGCGTCCGCTGCAGCAAGCCCCTGCTCTCCAGCACCCTCAAGTCCCGCCGCGCACAGTCCGCAGAGATCTGGTAGCGTTCCTGGATCTCTGAAACCAGGATCCGCCCGGTCTGATTTAGTTTTTTTATGATATCCTTTTGGCGTTCTTCCATAAACATGATCGATCCCTCCGCTTACGTGTTTATAATTGTTTTATCTTAGTTGTAATTTATTATACTTGTTTAAGCCGAATTGCGCAAGCGGGGAAATGCGACCAATTTACTTGCCAGGACAAAAAATGCAATTTCTCTTGATCTCATCGAAAAATCTCACACTGCCTGCTAATGTCCCTACAGTACATATCCGCTTCGCCTGGGCAGGAAAAGTCATGCATTCATTTTCCGATTGGCGTATCTCCACGTCAAGCGCCATTCTCTAGTAGATATGGGGATTACTCCCCATACCCCTATACAAAACCGTACGTGCGCTACTAACGCATACGGCTTTTCACTTTACATTCATATGTTATCTACCTAGCAAACTCACCCTGATTTGTGGACATACTAATGGAAAAGTTCTCAATAGTCCTTTGGTGAAAGCGTCCCATGTATAGCTCCTTCTTTGGCTTCTGCGGTTCAGCCACTTAAACAGCAACATCTTTGTATTGTGCAGATACAGGCATATTTCCTCCATGTTATCTGTCACTCCATAATACTGGTAATGTCCTCTTAGTTTGGCATTTACCATCCTGAATATCCATTCCAGCGGCATATCCCTGTGGCTCTTTATCCACTCTTTCATCGCCTTTGTTTTGCTGCGTAGTTTCTTACGGCTTGTCTTTACCTTGCACCGGAAAAAGCGTTTCTTTGCATCCGTTCCACAGTAAAATGTAAATCCCAGAAAGTCAAATGTCTCTGGCTTCCCTTCGCCTCTTCTTTTCCTGTCTTCCTTCGCAAATCTTCCAAATTCCAGTATCCTGGTCTTTTCTTCCGCTAGCTCCAGCCCATATTTGGCAAATCGTTCCTCCAGCCTCTGGCGAAACACTTCTGCCTCATACTTTTTCTGAAAACAACAGACAAAATCATCAGCGTAACGTACCAAATAACTCTCTCCCTTACACTGCCTCTTCACAATCACATCAAACCAGTTATCCAGCACATAATGCAGGTATATATTCGCCAGTATTGGACTCGCCCCATTTCCCTGCGGGGTTCCCCTTTCACTGTCTAGATACCTGCCGTCTTCCATGATTCCTGCTTTCAGAAATTTCTCTATGATTCTAAGAAATTTCCTATCCGCTATGTCATGTGCCAGCATCTTCATCAGCCATTCGTGGTTTACATTGTCAAAGAATCCCCTGATGTCTGCCTCTACCACATAATTCGTCTTCTGATACCTCACTGTCTCAACGACCTTCTTTACTGCCTTGTGACAATTCCGATTTGGTCTGAATCCATAGCTCTCGTCATAAAACTTCGGCTCATATATCTGTTCCAATATCTGTGCAATTGCGTTTTCCACCAGTTTGTCCTCGTAACAGGATATGCCCAGCGGTCTCATTTTGCCTTTCGTCTCTTTCGGAATATAAACCCGTCTTGTTGGATTTGGGCTGTAGCTTCCACTCTTCATTCTCTTTACAAGACTCTCAAGGTTTTCTTCCAGATTCTGTCCATATTCTTCTTTTGTCACTCTATCTATGCCGCTGGCCTTGTTCTTATCCATAGCCTTATGGATTGCTTTCAGGCTTCCAACATTGATATACGACGCCAGATTCTGGACTTTTCCATCTGTTGCGTTCGCTTTTGCGATGTTATATTGTATTCCAAGTAATTCATTTATCACGTTGCCAGCTCTCCTTTGTCTGCATGACCCTGATTTACCTGAAGCTGTAAAGTGTACACCCCTTCCCTCCACTGTGATTGGCAGTTTCTTTGGTACTATGAGTGTATCGGACTTCCTGCTGTCCTTTTGGATTCCTGCCTCATTCCTTCGGTTTGGTTTCCATACCTTTTCTTTTCAAGGAGACAGCAGGATCTCGGCTGTTCCGTATAATATAATTATCATCAACCTCGCCAAGCTCTCAGACTGGGGGATGCCCTTATTCCCTCGCCCTATCGGTCATAAGGGTGTTGTCTGCTGCGTATGTAAGCGCATCGACCATTTCCAACCCTATATCTATTTCCCAGCTCAATCACTTCACTTTCGTTTCGGCTCTGTTGCTCCCTGTCCTACACTTAAGTCTGACGTTACCGCTTCGACTCCAAGGACTCGGTACAGGCGGTTGGCTAAACCTTACCTGACAGGATTCTCCTGTTTTATATTATCAGCTTACAAAGGCAGGCAAAATACATCCGCCTGTCAGTGGAAATCAGCTATGCTGATTTCTCAGCCCGCGCTACATACAGTATGTGCCCACCCTGCAAACAGGGTAAATACGTTAAGAACTGTTCAACAATTACTTGTGACAAGCAATTGTTGATTCATTAGAACTGTGGTAAATATTATTTCCCCAAAACATTGGCAATCGGTTTAAATCTACCGATTGCCAATTATAATACACAATATTTTATTCACTCAGAGAATATGGAAATTTTCTATTTTAATCCATCTTTAATAGCATCCGCAGAATAATTTTTTTCGGCAATAGTAATTGCCAAGTTATCAGCACAGCCTGAAAATACAGTTTTGCCTATTTCGATATTTCCATTCCCGATATTAACTGTCTCCAATCTTTTGCAATATTGAAATACTCGGTCATCAATTTTAATCTCATTATCTGACTTTGCATTTTCACAGATTATAACGCTTTTGAGATCCTCGCAGCTATAGAAAGCATACTCACCCAAAATTACTGATCCACAATCTATATTTACAGTGACTAAATCTTCACAGCTAGAGAAAACGCTGTCCCCCATTTCAACCTTGGAACCAGTAATTGTTATACTTTCAAGAGAACTGTATTGAAAAGTCCTGTCATCAAAAGTTAATGAGCAATTGATCATCTCAATTTTTGCTGAATCGCCGCAGCTATAGAAAGCATATTCTTTTGTTTCCAAAGTACTGTCTGTAAACACAACAGATGTCACGTCCTCACACGATGAAAAGGCACTTTTTTCTATTGTCAAATCGCAATTACTGATGGTTAAGCTTGAAAAATCGCCGTATTGAAAAGCGTTTTCTTCAATAACACCAGTACAATTAGAAAATGTTACATTTGCGTCTTTACCACAGCTATAAAAGGCATATTCGTCCGCTTGAATATTGCAGTCGCTAAACGAAATCAAAGCCAAGTCCTCACATGATGAAAAAGCGCTTTTGTTTATCACCGGACTGCCGCCAAGTATATTTACTGTTGTAAACTCGCCATATTGGAAGGCATTTTCATCCACTTCAAAAGTGTAATTCACTAATGTAATGCTATCAACATTCTCAAGAGAATACAAAGCATATTCTCCAATCAGGGTAACGATATCTCCATCTGGGCTTTCCAATGGGATGACAATATTTTGATCTGCACAATTACCGATTCCAGTGATTGTGCATGTGCCATCACCATTACTTTCAAATTCTAAACCTTCAGAAGGTTTTAAATCAGTTTTTACCACTTGATTACCTTGCGGCTTTTCAGCAGGGGTAGAAGTTTCTTTTTGACTGAGAGCAACAGCTTCCGTTGCAGGATTGTTCTTACTACTGACTTTGTTATTCTCTGTCGTTGTACCTGCCAAACTGCTTTCATTATCTATAACATTTGAATTACCCTTATTTCCACACCCTGAGAGGCACAGCAATATACACATTACAACACACAATATATTTAACACTTGCATTTTTTTATACATAAACGTCTCCTCCATATTTTCTAAATATTTTTTAGTAATAACCCTTATTCTTTATTATTGAAGCAGATATTACATTAAATTGTTAGCTTTTTTGTATCAAATCATAAAGAATTTCAATTTGTTCCTCAATCCGACTCCTTTCCTTCTTTAATTTTTCCAATTGTTTTTCCAAGATTGGATTAGCACTTATTTTCGGTGCATCAATGATTTCTTTAATTTCTCTTACAGAAAACCCAATATCCTGATACATACGAATTATACCAATCCTTTCCTGCGTAGCAGTATCATATAGCAAGTAGCCCATCTTATTTTTTCCTGATGGTTTCACTATTCCTGCTTTCTCGTACCCTTGCACCGCCCTTCTTGAAACTTTATACTTCGCACACACTTCACGCAATGTCGCCTCCTGCATATGTTTACCTCCTTATTACCGTAAAATTGCACGTTACGTGCAGTCAATTGTTTTTTCAAAAATAATGTTAAATATCTGCTTCGTAATAGGACGTCTTTTTTTTGCGAATTGTGTGCGATCTGAATTTAAACATGGAAAAAGCCTGTGAGATTTCTCCCACAGGCTAAAACACAGGTTTTATAAGATTTGTATATACAATTTAATTATGGTTTACAACGATTCCTAAAGTTTCCTCAATCTCCTTTAGAACATTTACTACCTCATCTAGTGCTTCCTTGTTCGCATCAGTATGTTGCAGATCTATCTTTTTGCATCCGGATTTTACAATCTGATCCTTCATTTCTTCAATACTGCTATATTCACTATCATTGATTATGATTTTATCCCAATCTATTACAATGACAATCGTATCAGATTTCTCCTTACCTATCTCCAAAACCGATTCCTTGGTGTCTACTTCACTACCAGGTGCATTTACAGAATCTACATTAATCTGATTTCCACTGTTGCCAACCACAATTGTTTCTGGCTCTTCATCTTTTTTTCCGCAAGCCCCTAGCAATAATATTACGGCAAAGCATATTATTAAATAAGGTTTCCGTATCATTTTGTTTTACTCCCTATAATCAATAGATATTCCCAAAGTTTCTTCTAAGTTCATTAAAGTTTCCTTAACTTCATCATAAGTCGCTTTAATTGCATACTCATGTTCAAAAATATATTCCGTATCTTTCCCTTGAGAACTAATTTTACTTATTCTGTCTGTCAAATCCTCAATGCCTGTACACTCTTCTTCCCCAACATATATCTTACTTTCTTCAACCTTTATGATTACTTCTTTATCTTGTGGTTCTTTGTCTTGCTTTTCTTCTGCAAAAGCACTTAAAACTTGATTTCCATCTCCACTACTATCCCCAGTACCAAACCCACCTAATCCAATTGTTAAGCCCACACACCCCAAAACCAACACAATTACAACAATAATAATTATATTCTTCATTTTGGATCACTCTCCCTCCAATATACTAATTCTATATCTTACTCTATCACCATACTTTGTTTCGAAATCTGACAATACTTTATCAACATCATCAAAATCATTTGCATATACTTTTGTTATATCAACAGAAAAAACAAGATAAATATATTTATCCTCTGCATTTTCCTGTAATTCGTTCTCTATAAATGTTTGCAAATCTAATTTTAAATAGTTAATTGCATAATTCCATTCATCAGTAGCAGTTCGTTTTGCATCGTATGTTTTATGGTTTTCATCAGATGCCCTACCATAAGTTATACATCTTGAAGTATTATTATAACGATTTTCCAACCCAACGTTGTAGACAATGACAATATCGTCCATATATTCGTAGGTATCAAGCTGATTCTCTGCATTGTGTAGTTGCTCTAATAGAGTTTCTAAATCACCTTCCTCAAGCTTTCCCAATGCATTGTCTAATTCCTCAGAGATTCCTTCATATTCTGCTAAATCATCTTGCATTGCCGCATTCTCTTCTTGCAATTCACTTAATTGTTGATTTTTTGCTTCTACAAGCTGAGAGTTTTTAATCATAACAGCAAAAATCAAAATCATTACAATGTCAAGAAGCGAAGTCAATTCGATCACAATGTTTCGCGTTCTCTTATGCCTCATTCCTGTGCCTCTTTTCTTTCATAGTCTTGAATTACATAATCTGCATTATCAATAATTACATCCATAGGACCAGAAAGCACTGCATCAATACCTTTAAAAAAAATGGCACATAATACCCCCAAAAGAGTAGTACTTAATGCAACCATAAAATTTTCCATCATAGTCACATCAGAATATGTAACAAGTGCCGCTACTGTACCTAAAATCCCTAAAAGCGGAAATATAGCTGTGATATTTGCATACCATGCATATTTTATAACCAATCTTTTACGCATATCTTTTAATTTTGAAATTTCTTCAGGACTCCATTGCATTCTGGCACTTACTCCATTAACTTTATCACTTTTTGGATTAAACATATCGTCTGCCCTTTTTATTGCTCTTTTAGTCCAAAAACAAAAAGCCGCATTTATGACTGCAACTATAATTATAATCCAATTCCCAGCCTCGCAAAACATTACCGCAAGGACGTTTACTAGAATGTCCATTAGCTTATTCATATAAAATATCTCCTTTATATCTTGTATTTGAGGTTCTTTCGCAGAAGGTTTTATCTAATAAAATTACAAAAACCGACATTTTATTATAACTTAATTATTCCATTTTTTCAATCAATATGTTATATGTCATAATAGTCGAATCTCCACTCTGTAAAGGACAAAGGAGCTATCATCTCACCCCTTTGTCCCTGCTATAAGCAATTTATTTCAATTGTCGCTTGGAACTTTCTCTTAACGACAGGCACATTGAGCAATGACACTGTCAATACTTATCTTCAAGCGATTAACCACATTAAACAGCACCCTGTAAGCAGGCGAAAGCTCAAAACAGTTACTTCAGGACATTTACAACAGTCATTCCGCTTTGCGGTGTTCCCTAGAGCGTGTTTGAAAAATGCTCTAGCACTGGCACGAACCATGCAGTCCACAACTCTAATTTCTGTCTGGATGGAGCTCTAGACAGTACATTACATTTAATCCCATGCAGTATGTAGTCATGAGGCATAAAAAGAACGTCCACCGGAGAAAGGATTTCCTCCAGCCAGTCTTTCATATACATCTAACGTATCGGATAGCTAATGTCGTCGCCCCAGCTTACTACAAGGTCAAAATAATCGTCAACTTCTAATAATCCATACGACCATAGGAAAGCCCTGTCTTTTTCACTTAGTTCGCTAAGTTCTTTCCAACAAACATTCTTAATCGATTGCTCTTGCCCTGCCAGGATTTCAGGGTCAATTCCTACAATTGCATCCTGTTCGTCTGACACATCCACCAAAAATACATATTCGACGCTTCCATCTTTGCAATGTATTGTGTTCAGCGGTCTGTTGATCACACCATCCAATCCGCATTCTTCTTTTAATTCTCGTACGGCGGCTTCCTCCGGCGTTTCCCCCGTTTCAATCCCTCCGCCCGGAAGTTCCCAGATAAATCTGTTGAAACGATTCGTCTGCACCATCAAAATCTTCTTATCCCGCACAACTAAAGCCATACTTCTATTACGCATCTTCTACCTCCATTTAGTGATCCCGGCAATCAGCAACCCAATAAGCACAACTGTATCTACAAGCAAAACGGCAACTACACTTTTTGTCAATCCATATACAAACAGTATAGAAAAGACCTCTACTGACAGCGCAATAAAACATAAATAGTTTGACAGATATTCCGTTATAAGCTCTCCGTAGATATAGTTCATCAAAAATCTCACATAGATGACTGGTCTCAACAAAATACGGATGCAGATGCAAGCTAATGGGTATACAAAAATAAATTTCTTATCTGCAACCGAAGTTGCTATTCCGCTGTCCCATTGAACAGGGATCTCAGAGGGCAATTTCGCATAGGATACTATTCCGATCATCAAACACAATAATGTAATAATTGCCCATGTAATAAGGCTGCCCCAGATATACAGGAAGCTAACTGAATCCAGTTTGAAAACAGGTTTATGATCGCTCCAATAAATATCCAGATCTGCCACATACTTCTCAACCTGTAATTCGTCAAAACTGATATTTCCAGATTCCAGCATTCTTTCACACATGATTTTTGCTTTATTTAAGCCCTCTATTTGTGTTTGGATCGCTGTAGTTTGTTTTTTTATCGTTTCTGCCAATGGCACTTTATCAGATACAATATTACGGATATCTTCAATGGAAATTTCCAGTGTCCGCAGATAAGCAATTTTAATAATGTTTTCAACGTCTTTTTCAGAATAATCCCTATATCCGTTCCTATCATTTCGTGACGGTTCTATAAGCTTCTCTTTTTCATAAAAGCGTATGTTGGAGCGTGTTAATCCTGTCCGATCCTCAACTTCCTTTATCGTCATAGCGCCTGCCTCCTCGTTGCCAAATTATCATTTCCCTTAAAATATAAAGTATCAATAAGGTTTACAGTCAAGTTCTTTTTTGGATTTTTAAAAAGGAAATGTTTGAAGAAATCTGTAAAAAAGAATCTGCAAAGTAACATTTATCTCGGTTGAGAGCGTGTCCTCAGACTGTGATCCAATATCTCTTGATCCTGCTGCCGTCAACATCTATGGTTGTCTCATAAACACCGCCATTGGCAAGGATTACTTTTTCACTGGCTTCGTTCCTGACATCACACGTGACAAGCAGCCTGGGTATTTCCAATGCCTTTGCATTCTGTATATTCAAGCGCAGCATCTCTGTTGCATACCCTTTTCCCCGCTCGGAAGGACGCACTGAATATCCACAATGCCCTCCCCACGTTCCAAGAATAGGATGCTCTATGTGGTGACGCAGATCGATCACGCCCACAATTCTGTCATCACGCCTGCGCACAGCCAGATACATGTGCGCAGGAACTTCCGTTCCTGTCTCGCCGCAGGTTTCTTCCTTTTTTCTGAGTCTGCATATTTCGATCCACTCCTCAGCGGACTTGCTTACATCAAGTGACAGACAGCCGGCAAATCGGTCTTCGTGCTCCGCGTCACACTCAAAAATCTCCTGACGGAATCTCCATATGTCAGCAGCGTACTTCCTATGAGGTTCCTTCAATTCAATCTGTTCCATTCTGACAGCTCCTCCTCTCCTTGTTGCGTCTCATCGCTCCAGCCACATTGTACCTCCATCATCAGTTTCTTCCGTCGACTTCTCTTTCCTCATTAAGCAGGAATTCTGATAATACACTTTTTATAGCATTTAATAACAGTTGTGTTTTATTTTCAAAAAGTCCGAAAACTCTTGAAAACACTTAATTTATAGCAAATGAGTTTGCACTTATGTTCCGAATTATTATGAGGGAAAGAAAAACCTGTAACAAATTATAACACACTCTGAACAGGGCTGGAAGAACGGATTGGAATGCTTTCATAAATTTCTCCAAATCACAAGAAGAAAAAATGGATTGGCGTCATAAATGTTGGCGTTTGAAATTACTTTCTAATAAATAGCATTATTTCGCCGCTGACAAAATTTTTATTATTTCTACTACTACCGAAGTCATAGAAACATCAACAGATAAACTCTTATCTCTAGAGCGTGTTTGAAAAATGCTTTCCGTCAGATGTGCGTCACAGTTTGTGGGAGATTTGTGCCGAATGAAGGAGGCATAGCGGGCTATGTTGACTGAATTCGGTGCAAATCTCCCGCAAAGTGGGGCGTATAGATGGCGGGAATGATTTTTCAAACACGCTCTAGAAACAACTTCAATGATATTTGACAAATTTGTCCTCTTTCTTTAAAAATGTTGAAAGCATATCAATCCGTTCATCATACCTGTTCATTTTGTGTTATAATGTTTTATATGATTTATTTCCCTAAAAATCATTAAATTACAATCGGAAGCTGCAAAGGAGAACTTTATGAAATCAAGCAACAGAGATGATGGCTGGATAACTGGAAGGCTATATTTCAACAGAGAAGACAAAAGAGTAATTATCAAGAGACCGCGAAGTGGGTTTGGCTATACAATAAATTTAGGAAATAAGTGGACATGGATATTTAACATTATTTTTGTGATCATTGTTTTTGTTATATTAGTCAGTGTTCTTTAAAATAACATGGAATTTGGAGAAATTCAACGAATAACCGGAAGAAAAATAGGACTAACAAATAAATAATTACAGGAGAGATGAGCATGAGATCAGAAAAACAAGTTTATGATACTATTTTGAACTTTGCAAATATGGATGAACGTATACGCGTGGTTACGTTGGAGGGTTCTAGAACAAATATAAATATTCCGCCAGATGATTTTCAGGATTATGACATTACCTTTTTTGTTACAGATATGCAGAGTTTCATAAATAACAACGACTGGTTGGATGTGTTTGGTGAGAGAATAATCCTTCAAAAACCTGAAGATATGGAATTATTCCCGGCGGTAGAAAAGGGATTTTCCTATTTAATGCTGTTTACAGATGATGTAAAAATAGATTTGACTTTGCTTCCGCTGGAGTTGATAGACGAGTATTTCACATGGGATAAATTGGTGAAATTACTGCTGGATAAAGACAACCGTATTATTCATCCTCCCGTGCCAACGGATATAGACTATCATTTGAAGAAGCCTACAGAAAGAATGTTTGATGATTGCTGTAATGAATTTTGGAATACTACAACATATGTAGTGAAAGGTCTATGCCGCAGAGAAATTCTTTTTGCGATTGATCATTTAAACGATATAGTACGAAAAGAATTGATTCGTATGATCTCCTGGTCGGTTGGCATTGAACAAGGGTTTGATCTCAGTTTGGGAAAAAACTATAAATTTCTTAGACGGTATATTTCAGAAGAAGTGTGGAAACGGCTTATGTCCACTTATCATATGGATTCCTATTCCCGTGTGTGGGAGTCCTTGGAACAATGTATGGCATTGTTCCGGGAAATTTCGGCAACAGTAGCACGCCTGTTGGATTATCAATACCCTCCGTATGATAAAAAAATTAGTAATTATGTAATTCGGCAAAAAGAAAAATATGGCATAAAAGACGATGATAAATAAATATATATATATTGAGAAGATAGCAAAGCCATTTACGCCGGTCAACAGTCAAGATAAACAGTGCCTTGTTGCCTGAATAACAGTGAAAAACAGCGCCTGATATTTGTGTCAGGACAAGGCGGTGGCATTGTCGACTGATGACAACGCTGTACTGGCGCAAATAGCTAGCCAATATTGTATTGTACAGAAGATTATAGTATAATAAGTTATAGTACTTTTTATGAACTGAAATCAGAGAAATGATTTTCTGCAGCAGCCATGAAAATTACTCCAAAAAGAACATTGTAAAAGTACACATAAAACACAACAAAAGCGAAAACGAGGTGTGATCATGAGAACAGAAAATGAAATGTATGACCTTATCTTAGGCATCGCAAAAAATGATGACAGGATAAAAGCGGTATATATGAACGGTTCCAGAACAAACGAAGCGGTTCCAAAAGATATTTTTCAAGATTATGACATTGTCTATGTTGTGGAAGACACCAAAAGTTTTATAGAGGACAAGGACTGGATCAATCTTTTTGGAGAGATCCTTTACATGCAGTATCCTGATGAATGCCCATATTGCCCAGGAGATAAGAAAAATTCGTATGGTTGGCTGATGCAGTTTGCAGACGGAACCAGAATTGACTTAACTGTGCAGACTATAGACTACGCACTACAGCACATTCAAGATGATAAACTGTGCAGGATCTTGTTAGATAAGGAATCTATATTACCTGATATAGAAGCGGCGACGGATTGCCAGTATTGGGTTCAAAAACCAACCAAAGAACAATACGTATTTGCCTGCAATGAGTTTTGGTGGTGTACCAACAATATCGCGAAGGGATTATGGCGGGAGGAGATCCCCTACGTGCAGGATATGACAAATCATATTGTGAGAAAACAGCTCATCACGATGTTGAATTGGAAAGTTGGCATTCTGACAGAGTGGAAAGTAAGCACTGGAAAATCATCAAAATATCTGTATAAATGGCTTTCAGCGGAAGAATGGCAAATGCTTATGGCAACCTATTTTGACGCTAATGTCGACCATGCGTGGAAGTCTGTTTTTGGCATGTGCGAATTATTTCGGACCACGGCACAGTTTGTCGGGGAGAAATCAGGATGGGAATATAATGAAAAAGAGGGAAAAGCAGCCAGAGATTTCCTGGAATATGTACATCAATTGCCAAAGAAATAGATCTTAAAAGTGTTGGATCCACTCTCCGAGCGTGCCATAAACAGTCACACAGCCCGCTATGCAACTGTTTTTTGGCAGAAGACGGGCTCCTACGGACCGGCGGCGATCAGCGGTTTTAACGCATCCCAGTCTGTCACTGTCAATATACTGCGATCCTCCCTGTGCGGCAGATCGATCGCACCGATGTACCAGACAGGATACAGACCGGCGTTTAAGGCGCCCTTCACATCGCATTCGTACTGGTCGCCGATGTACCAGACCTCGTCCGACCTTAGATCTGCCTTCTCCAAAGCCAGATCAAATATCCTCCTGTGCGGCTTGCGGAATATATAATTGCTTGAGGTCAAAATGAACTCAAACGCATTTTCCGGCAGCAATCTATTGATGCGCGCTGCCACCACAGACGGCGCATAGGAGATATTGCTGATCACGCCTGTGCGGATCTCCCTGTTTTTCAGGAATTTCAGAAAATCCTCTACGCCCTCCGTCGCAGCTCCCGGTGCCGCGGCATCCCAGAAGATCGTGTCTATTTCAGCATTTGTCAGCGCGATCTCTATTCCCAGGGATTCATACAAATACGGCGTAAACATTGTATTGGGTATCTCTATCTGGAACAAGTGCCTTTTTTCCGGATCAAATCTCCCGAACTCCTGATTGATCTCATTTGCCCTCGCCTGCACCTGTTCCGCGGACAAGTTGTATTTGTTTTTCACAGCGTGCTGTAAGACTGCCGCTGTTCCTCTCACACCATCGAACTTGCTCTCTGCGACAAGCGTCTGTCCATAGTCAAACAGTATCATCTTCGGTGTTTTCATAATCGTTCATCCTGCCTCTCCTGCGTCCGAAACGCTAATTTTCTCTCTACATATTTTCTTTATCTGCTGCCTGTTAAAACAGATGATACGTAAATACTTCCGGCTCCACGTGCAGCACTTTCCGGATCCATCCAACGGATTTCTCAACGTCATCAGGCGTATTGAACCCTGCGATATGCGGAACCCTGATGCGCATTCTCCCGGGCGGGACAATGTCACGCATGTTATTCAGATTCCTAAGTACCAATCTCTTCTATATAGAATTCGTCCATCGCACACCGTCCGCTCGTGTACACAAGCAGCGGAAATTCACTGTAATAGGTCATACCGACCTCTCTCATGATCATGCCGATATTCTGTCGGTCAGGCGGCACGACACGCTCCCTGACAAAACGCCTCGCCCATCGGTCATCAATCTCCCGGATCCCTTTTCTGGCAAGAATACCCGGAATTGCCGGCAGATCATCGGGATTTACGGATAGCGGGATCGAGATGTGATACTCATCCTTCTCCTCATCATAAGAAAGAACTGCGTATTCTCCTTGTCCCGCTGATAAACCGTTATCCTCTTTGATCAAAAATCTTCGCAATATTTTCCCTTCTTTCCCAAATCATATCCCGAACACAGTTCCAGTATTCCTGTGGGACAGCCGCGGTTTCTGACTGCCGTACTTGTTCCATGTCTTTGAAAAGTATGTCCTCACTGAAATCTATCGTTTGTACTTCATCGATGATTCTCTTTGGAACCATTTTCAAATTCTCTGCAAGTGACATGGTGCCCACATAATTATTAACAGGTCCGTCCTTTAGCCTGTCAAAACTTTGCATCGCATTGCCGTCGTTATAACAAGAAAACAACAGGGACAATCCATTGTCAAACACAGGTGCCATACGGTATCTTCCCTTTTTTTCAAGCACTTCGATATTGGCACCATGACGGTCACGATTGCAGATCAGATAATCCAATACAAAGATATTATAAAAATACTGCTCTAACCGGCTGCGCACGATAAATGCCCAGCTGTCCTCATCTGGCTCTTTGTTGATCTCGTAATATGTCTCGAATGCCAGTTTGTGTTCTCCAGGATTCTTAAAGTCCATTGATCTTGTAAGCCATGTCCGGTAAGTCTTGTTATCTATATTTACATCCGCATGGATCAGATCATACTCCAGATGCGGTATTCTTAACACGACGGCTATATTCTGCGCCACGATCTCATTCAGGCATTCGTGACCGAAGACTCCTCTGACTGTATCAAAATTCGATAGTTTATAGTAGTATTTTAAATTGCCGGACTGCTCATAAGATTTCAGGAAACTCCCCGCCGTTCCCGATGAGTTTCTTGATAAAGTCCATGTCAAATACGTAAGATCCATGATATCATGATAAACCACCTGCAAATCACCCCGCTTGCCGGAAATGTTGTTCCTTGACTGTTCCTTCAATAAGCATACAATCAGTATACTATACCTGCAGGATTTTTCAAACTTTTTTCATTCACTTGTCCGCATTTTGCTCCGTCCCGCGACAGGTAACACGTAAGATCAGAAATCAGCATAGCAAGCTGCATCGGTCGTACCAGACAATACCCATGCAGCTGTAAGATCAGTGCGCCATGTAAAAACCTCAGTCACTATCATTCAAAATTATCTTGACAAGCTCCTTGATTATGGATATACTTATACATACCGAATGAATGTATGAGAAGGTGATATATTTATGGCACGAAATAAATACCCAGAAGTAACCGTTGAAAAAATATTAGAAGTATCGCAGCGGCTATTTCTTACAAATGGATATGACAATACTACGATCCAGGATATTGTAGAAGAACTTGGAGGACTTACAAGAGGGGCGATCTATCATCACTTCAAATCAAAAGAGGAGATCATGGACGCTTTGATTAATAAAATGTTCCTCGAAAAAAATCCATTTGATATTGTGAAAAAACAAAAAAACTTAAATGGACTGCAAAAAATGAAAATGGTGATGGCATTAAACCAATCGGATAAAGAAGCTATCGACCTTTCATTGCAAGCGATACCTATTCTGAAGAATCCCCGTATACTTGCAGGAATTTTCGAGTCTAACAAGCAGTTGCTTAGTCCTTTGTGGTTTGAGCTTCTTACCGAGGGAAATAGCGATGGTTCTATCCACACTGAATATGCCAAAGAATTATCAGAGCTGATCCCCCTGTTTGATTTATGGCTGACACCATCGATCTATCCGGCGACAGCAGAAGAAATACATCACAAATTTGTATTTATCAAAGAATTATTAGATAAAATGGGGCTTCCTCTAATTGATGACGAAATCATGGAAACTATTGAAAAAACCCTTTCCGATATGGGCGCAATCAGATCAGAGGAAAAATAAAACCGCCTTTTCAGGCAGTTTTATTTTTCAACTAATACATACAATCAGTCGGTATGACAAAAGGAGGATTTTTATATATGAGTTACGAATTAGCCATATCAACAAAGCGGCTGGCAAAAACTTTTAACGGAAAAGAGGTCATACGAAGTTGCAATATGTCCGTTGAGAAAGGGGCTATATATGGCTTTGTTGGGAAAAACGGGGCAGGAAAAACAACAGTCATAAAAATGTTGTTAGGATTGTTAAAGCCAACAGCGGGGGAAGCAACTGTTTTGGGGCTTGATGCTATAAAGGACCATCTGGAAATAGTAAGGCGTACAGGCAGTTTAGTTGAAACTCCTGTCTTTTATGAACACCTGTCTGCTCTTGATAATCTTGAAATGCATCTCGGCTACATGAATATGCAGGAGGTAAACCCTGAAAATGTGATGGAAATAGTCGGTTTATCAAATGTCGGTGCACAGCCTGTCTCCACATTTTCGTTAGGTATGCGCCAACGGTTGGGAATTGCAAGAGCATTGGTACATAAGCCCGAGTTATTGATCTTAGACGAACCTATAAATGGACTTGACCCGGTTGGCATTAAAGAAATGAGGGAGTTATTCTTACGCCTTGCAAAACAAAACGGTATTACTATTTTGTTGTCAAGCCATATATTGTCAGAAGTAGAGCAGATTGCGGACAAGATAGGATTTATTGTTGACGGAACTATAAAATGTGAAGTAAGTCCTCTGGAAATCAAAATGAATGATCCGGCAGGAATCGAAGATTATTTCATGCAAATTGTAAATGGAGGGAAAGCAGATGAATAAACTAATTAAATATGAATTAAAAAGGAATCGTCTGAAAACCTATCATATTGCAGTGGTTATCATCACAGTGGTTATATTGAGTTTTTTATATCTTTTGGCAGCAATCCCTCAAATTGATGCGGCAGATTCAGACGCAGAAATGTTTATGTCATACGATTTCATCATAGGGCTTGGCAATATTATAAGCATGGCAGTTTTTTCTATCATGTCCTCTGTCATGGCTTCAAAATTTATTGTTGATGAATACACAGGGAAAAAGGCGATCTTACTTTTTTGTTATCCCGTTGACAGGAAAAAGATATTGGATGCCAAAATAATCATAGTGCTTTTTTATACTGCTGTCTCCATGCTGGTTTGTAATGGAATAGCCACTACTGTTTTTTTATCAACTGAAAGTCTATTCCCCTTATGTCAAGATTCAATAGATATAACGCTGATATGGAATTGTATCGTTTCGCTGCTTTGCTATTCGCTGATCTCAGCGTTGGTGTCGATGGCTGCTGTATGGTTTGGGTTTATGAAAAAGTCTATTATTGTTACGATCACTTCCGCATGTGTTATTGTATCAATTTTATGTCAGATCATAGGTATGACACTTTTTATACGCCCTGTCATTACAGCCATTCTTGCTGTAATACTTATGATCGCAATAGCGGTGTGGATAAATTTACACAGTCAAGTAGAAAAGATGGAGGTGTAGGATAACATATGGATATCATTTTTCTTCATGGATTGGGGCAAAATCCCTCAAGCTGGAATGAAACATTATCTTTTCTGCCACAATGTATCAAAGCATACTGCCCAGACTTGCTTCATTTATGTGAAGACAAGACTTATGAAAAAATATATCTTGCCTTTGAAAAATACGTTGATGACTTTTCAGATCCCGTACATCTTTGCGGCATCTCGTTAGGTGCAGTTTTGGCACTACATTATACGCTGGATCATGCTGATAAAGTTTCATCTTTAGTGTTGATTGCGCCACAGTACAAAATGCCGAAGCTGCTATTAAGATTTCAAAATATAATTTTCCGCATTTTGCCGAACACCCTTCTCTCCAAAGACGGCATAGCAAAACAGGATATAATCCGATTAACAAATTCAATGAAGTTTTTGGATTTTGAACAAGAGTTAAGAAATGTCGTGTGCCCAACTTTGATCCTATGCGGTCAAAAAGATACAGCAAATATCAAGGCGGCAAAGAAAATGGCAAATCTGATTTCTGATGCCAAATTATATCTGATTGATAAAGCAGGGCATGAAATAAATGGTTTTGCTTCCAAAAAATTAGCAGATGCAATGAGTTTATTTTATCCTCTCTTCTGAGCCCATAAAAGATATGCCATACTTATTCGTGAAGAGTTGGCTGTCTGTTGTGTTAATTTTTACCTGACTTAGAACTTTTTCATGGCATTGTTTACTGCGCACTTGTGGAAAGTCCATGCAGGTGCGTTATGAGAAAATCGGGAGGAAATCCATGCTGACAACAGTGCGCCATATTTTCGGCAGGATTATGCATTCAGAGACGGCACTGTGCAGTCAATGGGACAAAGGCCGGAAAAATAATCTGCTGTTTGCGTCTCCCTCAATTCGCCGTCCAACACCCAGTGGGACGGCAAGGTAAGAGATCTGGTCACGACTCCATACCGGCACACAGAGCATAAGGCTGACAAAACAGTGCCCGTTGAGGTAATTGGAGCCATTATGCGCCGCATGATCGAACAACTTTGACACATCCTCAAATTTCTTCCCGAATTTTGAGACCATGGTGTCATCAATGCACAGGAAGATCGGCTGTGATTTCAGATCTGCCGGAAAATCCCCCTCTGAAAGAGGGCGCAATTATACACCACTTAGGGAAGTGGTGCATTGCGCCCTGCCGGGAGCGGTCTCCGCTGCCGCTCCGGTCGACGCAGAACCAACGTCCACCGGACGTTGTGCGCCCTGCGGACAGCAGATGATTTCCGTAGATTTTCAATCTGCTCCAATCATCACAGGGGAAGCCAGACTTCCCCTGCGCTGGCTTTGCCAGCTACCCCTTTGTGGACTTGCCACCCGAAAATTTTTCAGGAAGCATATTCCATTTAGCAAATTAAAGCTGTATAATAATAGAGCCAGCGAAAAACCGGGAGTTGTTGGTGTGTTTGAATGTGATAGAATTGGAAGTTAAGTGAGGCAATTTAAATTTTTGAAGATAGATATGGAGGAACAATGATATGCATAACCTGTTTTGTGAGGGTCTGTTAGAGAATGATATAGTCAAATTGCTGGAAGTCCCAAAGAGTGATATCCACAATCATTCTACCAAAGGATGCAGGAGAGCTTGGTTGGAAGAACACCTGAAACGCAGTTTCCCAAAACCGCCCGACAGATTTGACGGACTTAGAGGAATGCAGGAATGGTTTACAGCTACTATCAAGCCATACTGCAAAGATATTGGAGGGATGCTCATAAGATGGGAAGGCGCTTTTGTAGAAGCGAGGAGGAATAATATCAAGAGGCTTTCGATGAATTTTGGGGCTTCGGAAATTGATCTGATTGGTGGGATGGATGCGTTCAAATCCATTATCGGAGATTTTCATTTAAAATATTGTTCCAATACAGTGTTTGAACCTGAGATTACATATATTTCAGCTTGCAATGTCGAACAGGAAGCTGAAAAAATCGATCGTTATATTTCCACCGGCTTTTTCAAGTCGATTGATGTATGCGGTGGCGAGAATGTGCAGCCATTTGAGGCTTTTTTGCCATTGTATAGAAAAGCGGAACAATATCATTTGTCCAAGAAAATGCATGTAGGTGAAACCGGGCCAGCAGAGAATGTCATGCGGGCAGTTGAAGTATTAGGGCTTAGTGAAGTTCACCATGGGATAAACGCGGCCGCATCGGCGAAGGTCATGCGATTTCTCGCAGATAATCGGATACAGCTGAATGTCTGCCCGAGCAGTAACGTAATGCTTGGATATGCAATTGGATATAGAGACCACCCTATTAAGATACTGTATGAGAATGGAGTTAAGGTTACAATCAATACCGATGACCTGCTGATATTTGACAGTTCGATTGAAAACGAGTACCTATTGCTTTATCGGGCAGGGACGCTAAGTGCTGGTCAATTGGATGAAATACGAAAGAATGGGTTAGACATCCACTCAGAAGATGAATTATAGAGATGCGAAATTCCAGTTTGTTGATTAGAGTGGTGGAGGACAACAAATTGATATTTTCCTTGTTAATGTTATTTATACATGGTGCTAGCACCATGTAATATGGTTGGATAAGGAGAAAATGGGTATTTTGCTAATGGCTCTATTTTGGCTCTAAAATTTTTCAAAACAGTAAAAATATAGAGATAAACTGGATAATATAAAGAAAAACATTTAGATTTCATTTCCGAGAGCTCGTGAGGGTGGTCGTACAGTAGGTTCTGGTCGTGTGGCTACGATTATTGAGTAATCAGTAAAAAGCTGGATTTTATGGGGCTTTCCGAGAAGTCGGGAAGCCCTTTTTAAAACTTTGTAACAGTGAAAATGTGGAAAGCGGTGCCAAAACGGTGCCATAAAAGTCAGGTTTGACAGGTTAATGTGATACTGGTGGAAGGAATAGGCTTGTTTCATTAATTAAAAGATAGGGGGAAAGACTATGAGGCGAAAAATACGTGCATTATATAAAAATGGAGTCCAGAACACTTTTGCCCATGCAGAATAGCAGGCATATAGAATTCTGTATGGGCAAATAACACTATATGTTCTGCTGTTTCTGCACTTATTTATAAATGTATAAATAAGGAGTGGCAGATATGAAATATATAAATGCAGCGGAAATATTGCCAAAACAATTATTAAAGGAGCTTCAGACTTATATTGACGGGAGCGTGCTTTATGTTCCGAAAGTTTCGGAAAAGAAAGAGTGGGGAGCAATGAGTGGTGCCCGAACATTTTATCAGGAGCGAAATAGAGAAATACAAAAAAGGTTTCATGAAGGTTATTCGATAGATGTATTATCCGAGCAATATGGACTGGCATATAGTACAGTAAAAAAAATAATATATGGATAATTTTAAGGCGCTTGCATAAATGGCAGGCGTCTTCTTTGTTTCCATATTAATTATAACTGTTCTTGGTACTTGTAGAGCAGGATTATCTTTTTTACAATAATCTTGTAACAAAAGTTCATGTGAAAGGAATGGATATAAAAATGAAACATATAACGACAAGACAATTCAGTGTATTGGCGGACTGCGGTAAAATTTATCAGTTTATGCTGGATATCTATGAACGTGATTGGAGAAACGGTGTGGCTGCCCCGTTTTTTGAGTATGCTTTTTCATCTTTTGCGTATTGGATGGATATCACATATTCTTATAAAAACCGCATTTGGGAGGATGACGGGAAGATTGTTGCATTTTGCTTCAACGAATCGCCTGTAACGGATATTTATTTCAGCTTAAGGCCCGGATATGAGGAACTGGCGTCAGAAATGATTGCGTATGCGGATGTCCATATGCCAATAAAGAATGGAGATATACAACTGATTCTTTTTGGAGGACAGGATGCCTTGATGAATGCTGCAAAACAGGCAGGATATCATCAAAGTTCAGAAATTTGGGATATGCAGTTTGATTTTGATGCCGTATTGGATTATCCTTTGCCGGAGGGATTTCATTTCGTTAGTTCCGATGAGTATGATATGGACAAGAAAAGTAAGTGCTGTTGGAAAGGGTTTGATCATGAACAAAACGAGGGCTTATGGGATCACCAATACGAGCAGAATAATTATTTATTAGAGGTAGCGCCACATGCAACAATGGATCTGGCAGTTACCATTGCTGATGAAAAGGGAGAGTATGCGTGTTATGCAGGAATGTGGTGGACTCCCGAAAATAAACTGGCTTATATGGAACCGCTTTGTACCATTCCGGAATACCGCCGCAGAGGGCTTGCTTCGGCGGCTTTGTCCGAATTATACCAAAAGATGAAACCTTTGGGGGCGACGCATATGGCAGGAGGATTTCATGATTTTTATAAAGCCATCGGTTACAAACCGGTAGTGAAATGGACTTATTGGAAGAAAATGTAAGATGTCATAACCTAATCTATTATAATAAACATGCAAAAGCACTTCCCTTTTTATAGTTATTTGTGGGAATTTAATTTTAATAAAGGGTCCGTGTTTTTGCATTTTTTTGTTTGTATGGGAAAATGGGTAAACTCAAATATTTATAAACAGTAAAAAATGGTATTTATCGACCAAATCAAAAAATCCCGTCGGGTAATCGGCGGGATTTTTTGATTTTAAGCATATACTCAACCGTTGGGAATTCGCAGGATCTGTCCGATATTCAGCATATCACTGCCCAGCCCGTTCAAATTTTTGATGGCATTGACGGTTGTGCCAAACCTTTGCGCTAACAGCCAGAGGGTATCTCCGGATCGAACGGTGTACTCAAAATACGGGACGGGAGCCGTAGTGGAAGGAATTCTGAGTACCTGCCCGATATAAAGCATATCACTGGTCAGTCCGTTCAGGTGCTTGATTGCGTCGACGGTTGTGCTGTATCTCTGGGCCAACAGCCAAAGCGTATCCCCGGAACGAACCACGTATTCCGTAACGCCTGCGTCAACTCCGGGCGGAATCACACTTTCCGCACCCAGATAAGTGCGATACAGAGACTGCCATGTGAGCGGCCCTACGATGCCGTCCGGCGAAAGCCCCGCCGCCCGCTGGAATGCCATAACCGACTGCTGCGTCTCTCTTCCGAAATTTCCGTCTTGTGTCGGGGCCGGAATTGCAGAATTAAATTCGGCGGCTACATTCAGAAGATACTGCAGGGTAATAA
>ERZ808054.741-NODE-741-length-25186-cov-14.522960_pt1 | contig 25186 bp, 25 predicted proteins | sample MGYA00380201_ERZ808054 | MGnify/ENA primary metagenome ERZ808054 (study PRJEB31490, sample SAMN06133419) | mouse gut metagenome | isolation source: Z5_2 | host: mice | place: China: Chengdu | collected 2015-05 ...
TGGGATTCGAACCCACGCGCCCTTGCGGACAAACGGTTTTCAAGACCGCCTCGTTATGACCACTTCGATACCTCTCCAATTCGCATCGCGTGGCATTTCCCGGCCAGCGCAAGGACTATTCTAGCAAAAATTTTTTTGGATGTCAACAACTTTTTTAATAATTTTTTCCAAAAATTTTTCTCGAGAATTTTTCTGAACGGATTTTTCGGGCAGATTCCCGGCTTTTCACGCTTTATTTTTTCAAAAAAGAACGGGCGATATCTAAATCTTCCGGCGTTGTGATCTTTATATTTTCATATGAGCCTTCCACCATTTTGACCGAATGATTCAGCAGCGTCTCAACGACCATCGCATCGTCGGTAATACGGATTCCCCGTTCCTTCAGTTCCGCTTCCCTTACCAGAAGTTTTTCATAAGCCTCTTTTACGAGCGCTGCCGCGAATACCTGCGGAGTCTGCATCTGCCAGACCGTTTCCCTGTTTGGCGTCATGCTCGAAAAGCCGTTTTCATCCACAATCCTGATCGTATCCTTTACCGGCATCCCGACGACGCAGGCCTGATATTTCCGAACCGCCTCATAAGAACGCAGCAGCATTTCTTCCGACAGAAACGGCCGGGCTCCGTCATGAATAAAAACATAACCGTCCCCGTCTATCGTTTTTAAACCGTTTGCTACGGAATGATAACGTTCCTTTCCGCCTTCCACAATCTGTTTTACTTTGGAAAAACGGTATTTCTCTACAATATCATTACGGCAGTACTGTGTTTCACCGTGTCCGACGACCAGAACGATCTCATCGATAAAACTGTCCTGCAATGTTTTCAGCGCATAGTAAATGACCAGCTTGTCTCCCAGCAGAAGATACTGTTTCTGCACGTCGCTGTGCATTCTTCTGCCCGCCCCTGCCGCCAGCACTACCGCTGTCGTCTTTTCTTTCAACTTTTTAACCCTCCATGCCGGCTTTCGCCGCCGTCTTCCGGATGCTTCGACTACAATGCAAGATTCGGCACCGCGTTCAGATCATAACCGTGCCGCACGCCTTTGCGGTATTCGTAGTAAGCGGCCGTCCCGATCATCGCCGCATTATCCGTACAGAAAATGGGGGACGGGCAGAAAAATTCTATTCCCTGCGCGCCGCATTCGCGCACGAGCGCTTCCCTGAGCGCGCTGTTGGAGGCCACGCCGCCCGCAATCGCAAATTTTTTCAGCCCGTATTCTTTCACCGCGTGCATGGAATGTTCCACCAGCACATCAACGACCGCTTTCTGGAAAGAGGCCGCCACATCCGCCTGACAGACGGGAATGCCTTTCATCTCACAGGAATTGAGGTAATTCAAAACTGCAGATTTCAGGCCGCTGAAACTGAAATCATATACCGCATCCACGACTTTTGCCCGTGGAAAGGGAATTGCATCTGCGCTGCCCTCCCTGGCCACTTTATCGATCTTCGGACCGCCGGGGTATCCGAGCCCGATGGCGCGCGCCACTTTATCAAAAGCCTCTCCCGCCGCATCGTCTCTCGTTCTTCCGAGAATTTCATACTCGCCGTAATCCCTGACAATGACCAGATGGGAATGGCCGCCCGACACGACTAGACAGATATAGGGCGGTTCCAGTCCTTTGTTCTCAATATAATTGGCATTGATATGCCCTTCGATATGATGAACGCCGATCAGCGGTATCCCGGAGGCAAAGCTGATCGCTTTGGCCGTGGAAACGCCGACTAAGAGAGCGCCGACCAGGCCGGGGCCATAAGTTACCGCAACCGCATCCATATCCTGTAAAGTCATTTCCGCTTCTTTCAGCGCTTCCGCTATGACCTGATTTATTTTCTCAATGTGTTTTCTTGAAGCAATTTCCGGCACGACGCCGCCATAAACCGTATGCAGTTCAATCTGGGAAGAAATAATATTGGACAAAACTTCCCTTCCGTTTTTCACGACCGCCGCGGCGGTTTCATCGCAGGAGCTTTCCACCGCAAGAATCAGCACGTCTTCCTTTTCCATTTTGATTCCAAGTCCTTTCCCGAAGGTAAATGAGACGGTACCGTCAGTATATATCAATATATGTCAGTATAACCCACACTCATTAACCACATCTTTCACTAATCGTCCAAATCCCATCCAAGAATCTTCCAACGCTTATTTTCATCCTGTCTTAAAATAAAAACAAGTCTGCTCTGTAACATATCCGTCCCCTGTCTGATGCTGTATGTACAATACAATCTCGCACAGGAATCTCCATTCTCTGAAAAAAACTCCACATCCGTGCTTGCGGGCATCTGATATGAGGACACGGAACGGTCATTGGACTTCATCTCTACGATATCGTTCTTCAAATCTTCCAGGTATTGTTCCTGGGATTTGTTTGCAACCAGTTCCGCATCATAAATGCCCTGTATCTTTTCGGCCATCTGTCCGAGCTCTTCATCCGAATATTTTTCATTGTAAAAACACATAGTGATCTCATTAAAATACTTAACGACTTCTTTCGGCGTCGGCGGATAGTTTTTCTCAAGATCCCGCATCAGCGCCGTCTGCACCCGGGTTGACTCCACGACTTCTTCCTGCTTTGTCTGCGTCTTACTTGACAGGTAAAAATAATAACCGATCACAAGAGCCGCCAATACAACGCCTATCAACACAATTTTAATTCCACTTGATTTCTTCATCCCGCATCCCCCGCCTTTCTGTCAATGTCATGCCGGCATAAATGATCTGCAAAACCGCTTAATCATTTATTCTTTATACTGTAAGTCTACACTCTTTCCGTCCTTCCCCGCAATAGCATTTGGAAAAATTTTCCTCACATCGCCCATATATTCTTCGGCTCTCGTAAGAGACGGGCTGTAATGTGTCAGCCAAAGCTCCGAGACCCGCGCTTCTTTCGCCATCTGGGCCGCTTCATAAAAAGTCATATGCTTATATTCCCGGGCTTTCTGCTTCTTCTCCGGCTCGCCGTACATGCCCTCACAAATAAACAAATCCGCGCCCTGCGCATTTCTGACAATACTGTCAGTCGGTCTTGTGTCCGTACAGTAAGTGAGTTTAATGCCTTTCCGCGCCGCGCCGAGCACCATATCCGGCGTCCAGATTCCCTGTTCCGTTTCGATGTTTTCCCCTTTTTGCAGGCGGTTCCAGTAACGTCTGTCGATACCGTGGGCCTGCGCCTTTTCCACATCGAACCGGCCGATTCTGTCCACTATGATATTGTATCCGTAACAGACCACGTTGTGATTGACCCGGAAAGCTTCTATGCGGAATCCGTCAAACTGCAGGGTCTGCTCCGCTTCCGTCAGTTCCAGACATTCCACCGGAAAGGGCAGTTCGGGCGCAATGACGCGCAGCGCGGATACCACTTTGGTCAGTCCTTTCGGTCCAACCAAAAGAAGCGGCTCTGTCCGTTCCGCATTGCCCATTGTCAATAGCATGCCCGGCAGTCCGCTGATATGGTCGGCGTGAAAGTGCGTAAAACAGATCAGGTCAATCGGTTTGGGACTCCATCCCTTTTCCTTCATGGCGATCTGCGTGCCTTCCCCGCAGTCTATCAATATGCTCGTTCCATTATATCTCGCCATCAGGGAGGTCAGCCATCTGTAAGGCAGCGGCATCATACCTCCCGTTCCAAGCAAACAAACTTCTAACATATGCTCTCCTGTTCACAGACAGGCTCACAGCAGTTCCGTTCTTTCCCCGCTTTCTACCGGAAGACGGAATTTTGCAATCATTTTGTTATAGCATTCCTCACACAGATCAAAACATTGTATTTCGCCGTCTCTTTCGCTGAAATAGCCGAAAGCATGTGAAATATGAATACATTCGTCTTTTAAAATGCCATTTTCCACCCGTAATTCTTTTTTACAGGAATTGCAGATTACTGAAGCGAGTCCTGTGTCATCTTTTTTATTTCTGACAAAATTTTCCAAAAAACTCTTTTGTTCCATACTCTGATCAAGATAAGTTCTCATTTTACCCTCCTGTACCTACATAAACAACATCTTACGTTGACATATCATATCAAACATGTTATGCCGGACATCTTCGTTTCTTCATCATTATAACAGTCTGTCCTATGCAAAAACAGTGGTAAATATTCGGTCTGCTTCCTATCTCTTCCACATGATTACGGCATCCTCAACCGGCTTTTCATAGAAATTCGGCCGGATGCCTTCGGAGCGGAATCCGAGCTTCTCATATACATGAATTGCGGCCGCATTGCCGGCCCGCACTTCCAGCGTAAAAGCGCTCAGGCCTTTCTGCTCCCCCTCCCCGATCAGATACCGGAGCATTCTCGTTCCGATTCCCCGATTCCGCAGGGCCATATCCACGGCTACATTGGTAATATTGCCTTCGCCCGCAATCAAAAGCACGCCGCAGCCGCCAACGATCGTACCATCCAGTTCCGCCACATAATAAGCGGCGTCTTCTTTCGTAATCATTTCCAGAAAAGCCGACCGGGACCAGGGCATGGAAAAAGTCTTCTCTTCCAGTCTGCTGACCGCGTCAACGTCTTTTTCTTCCATCGGCCTGATATATAACCCGTTCATTTTCCAATCACCTTTCATTCAGCCGCAGTCAAACGGCTTCTTACCGCAGTTCTTCCAATCAGAGAAGTTTCCCGCTCTTCTCGCGTTCCGCCTGGGAAAGCCGCAGATACTCCGGTACAAACGCCTCGCCGCTCACCGTTCTCCCCTGCGCGTAATAAAGACTTCCGAGCGCGCCGATGCTGGCCGCCCTCTGTCTGTTCATATGCGCCGGAGCAAGCGTATACCGCACTTTCATTATTTCTTTCATGCGTTCCCGGAAAACGGGAACCCCGTCACCCAGGAAAATCACTTCCCGCCCAAGCGCATTCAGTTCCTGCGCAATTTCGTCAAATGCGACGGCGCACTGTCGTTTTATAATATTCAGACAGTATTTATCTTCCTGAAACAGAAACTCATATATCCCGGTATAAACCTGACTGCGTCTTGCATCCATAATCGGACAGACCACCTTATCGGTTCCGTACAGGTTATAAGCCAGCCCATCCACCGTAGGCACCGCCACTATCGGTTTTCCCATAGCAAAGGAAAGGCCCTTCGCAGTCGCAGAACCGATGCGCAGGCCGGTAAAAGAGCCGGGGCCGGATGCCACCGCCACCGCGTCCACTTCCTGTAAATCCAGTTCTATCATGTTCCGGATTTCCGCAAGCATTGGCAGCAATGTCTGGGAATGCGTCTTTTTATATTGAATCGTATATTCCGCCGCCAGTATATCGTCTTCCATGACCGCCACAGAGGCGGTCAGGCCGGAACTGTCCAATGCGATCAGCTTCATATTCCTACCTCCGTCCGGTTCTGTTCTATTTTGATCGTCCGGTAATCAAATCCCGACGATAAATTCTTTGCAATTTCTATCCGTATACAATTTTCCGGAAGAATCTCTTCGATCAGTCCGGCCCATTCTACCAGGCAGACGCCTTCTCCGTAGAAACAATCCTCGTATCCGATCTCTTCCATTTCTTCCACATCCCCGATCCGGTATACGTCGAAATGGTAAAAAGGAAGCCGGCCGTTCTCATAAATCTGGAGAATCGTAAAAGTCGGACTGTTTACCGGTTCGGTAATGCCGAGTCCGGCCGCTACGCCCTGTGTAAAGACGGTCTTCCCTGCGCCCAGATCGCCGTTCAGGGCGTATACCTGCCCCGGCCGGGCGCTTTTACCTATCTTTTTTCCAAGCGCAAAAGTCTCTTCCGCGCCGTGTGTCTCTATGATCTGTTCCATCTTTGCTGTCCGTTTCCATGCCCTTCTCTCATCCGGACTGCCGCCATATTTTTCAGGCGGAGTCTTTGCTGCCGGGCCTTCGATCTTTTTCATTTCCTGATTTCTTATCTGTTTCATTTTAAGGTGGGATTCTTAATTTCCCGTCTTCTCAGTTTCCTGTCTTCTCAATTTCCCGCCTTCCTAACTTCTGATCTTCACTTTTCCGGGCGGCATATGTGTGGATATCATTTCTATCACTTTATACTTATGCTCTCCGATATCTTTTTTCGGGAAAATACAGGCGTTGATACTGGAAGTATATACGACAATGCTCCTTCCGGTGGAAACTGCCTTGTGCATATCTTCCCATTTCTGGCAGTCAACCGCATCCCCCTGTGACACTTCAATACCTTCCTCCGTCAATTTATAGTGCAGAGGCTGCTTAAAGGAAGGATTTTTCAACATCTGCTGCCTGGAACGCAGAAACAGCGTCCACGGCTGATAAACAAGTGCGATAATTCCGGCGATCAGATAGATGATTTTTCTGTCCGAATAAAAAATAACCAGCAAAAGCGCCCCCGCAGCCGTTCCCATCAGCCCGGCAAAACTGCTGTACGTATGATGCAGCATATAATCGTACAGAATACCCGCTTCCATCTTCACATCAAATTCGACTTCCATGACGGCTCTTCTTCCTTTCTTTCCGTTATACAATATGTGACAGCGCCGGCCTGCGGCATGCTTTCCGATATCCGCCGATACTCTCTTGGGCAAATCGGACGTTTCCCAGGCCGCCGGAGGCACTGACAATCGAGGAAAAGCACCTACATTGCAGGTGCTTTTTCATGTCGGAACCGGATTCCGCATCGGCTCCTTTTCTATTATACTAAATTTCCGCAAAAGCGCAAGAGCGAGTTGACAGCCTGCCTTCAGACTGCCTTCAGACTTGCGCTGTTAAACCGTAAACGCTTAATTCCGCCTTTCCATTACAGTGTATCACTCATAAGTTGAAAACGGCCCGTCCGTTTTCAACTTATTCATGCCGCAGCGCCTCAATCGGGCTCAGCTTCGCCGCTTTTCTCGCCGGATAAATTCCGAAGAACAGGCCGACCGCAGAAGAAAAAAGAGTCGCTCCGATGATGGTGGATATATGCGTCTTCGGCGTAATATCGAGGACGGAGCATACCGCATTGCCGCCAAGCATTCCGAGTATGATGCCGATGATGCCGCCAAGCATCGTAATAATCGCCGCTTCCGCCAGGAACTGCAGGAGGATGGAGCCGGTTCTCGCTCCCAGCGATTTCCTGATACCGATTTCCCTTGTACGCTCGGTTACGGAAACGAGCATAATGTTCATAACGCCGATACCGCCTACCAGCAGCGAAATGGCCGCAACGAAGGAAATAAACATCGTCAGGATTCCCAGGATGCTGTCCATTTCTCCCGTCATATCCGAAATATTATTAACAATAATCTGGTTTTCGCCCCAGGTTCCGTATTTGCCTTCCAGCAATTTTACGGCGTTCTGCGCCACTTCCGTACAATACTGAGTTTCTTCCGCAAAAATCAGGATATCGGTAAACTCTTCCGTCCAGTAATAAAAATCGTTCGACATTACGCCAATTGGCATTTCTATGCTGACCCGCCCGCTGACGCCGGTACTGACAAAACTGGTCGCATTGTCCTCTCTGATACCGATAACCGTCAGTTCCTGCGAAATTCCGTACAGGGTCAGTTCGAACGACAGTCCGATTACATCGGTTGTTCCGAACAGACTGATCGCATCGCTTTCCGAAATAACGCAGACCCTGCTGCCGCTGTCCGCTTCCTCCGCCGAATAGTACCTTCCCTTAATGATCGGGCCGCCGCCGCTGGAGTAGTATTCCAGACCTTCGGTTCCGGCCGTCACTCTCGCCTCAAAATTTCCTTTCGGTCCATCCGCAGAGCCCCAGCCGCCAAGTACCGGCGTTACGCCTTTTACGTGTTCGACCCGTTCTTTAATCATATCGAAATCTTCCTGCATGAACCGCATCGTAGTCGTTTCCAGCGTAGTATCCAGATACAGCTCTATCATACCGCTTCCGATACTTTCCAGCTCGTCGTTGATCTGTCCCCTGACGCCGTTACCGATCGCCATGACCATGATAACCGAAGCAATACCGATGACAATACCCAGCATGGTAAGAACGGAACGGCCCTTGTTGCTCCTGATATTCATCAGGGCAATTTTTATGTATTCCCATATCTGTGCCATATGTTTACTCCCCTGCTATCGCCGTAACCGCCATGCCTTCTTCCAGTCCCATCGCCACGCTGCTTACGATCTGATCGCCTTCATTCAGTCCTTCTGTAATCTCACATAACGTATTGGAAGAAATACCTGTTACAACGCGTTTTTTCACAAGAATGCCGTTTTCAACCGCATACACGAAACTTCCTTCCTGATCGCTGTTGATGACTTCAATCGGAACGACAAGCGCCTGCTCGGCCACATCGGTGTGCACTACCACTTTGGCTTCCACACCGAGGAAAATATTGGAATCCGGATTTTCAATCTTAATTTCCACACCGACAACCGCCGCACCGCTGTTGTTGGTCGTTGCCATACCGTTTACTTTCGATACTTTTCCCTGATAAACATTTCCGGCAATCGTAACGTCTACTTCCTGTCCCACCGCAATCTTCTGCAGATCATATTTGGAAACGGAAATCTCTACTTTTACTTTTTCCGTGCTTTCCAGCTTAACCATCTGCGTGCCGACCGTCGGCGTGCTGCCTTCTACCGCAGCCATCTCCGTGATAACGCCGTCGAAATCCGCCGTGACGCCGCCTTCCACTTCTGCAATGGATGACAATGTTTCTTCCGCGTTGATCTTTTCGATCTGTGTATCCGCAACCAGCTTGCTCTTGCTTCCGCTGTTCAGAGAACCGCTTTCGGACGAACTCTTCTGGGACTTCATCTCGCTTCTGTATTCTTTATAAGACGCGATTTTTTCTTCATATTCCTTTACTTCCGCCTGCCACATCTCGATTTCGTCATTATGCTGCTGTTCGTATGTATTTAGCTGAACCAGTTTCTGCAGGTTCATATATTCCTCGGAGCCGGGATCATTCTGCCAGTCCAGCAGAGAAATCTGCAGTAAGGCGCCTTCCTTTGCGAGCGCATCCTGTTTGTCCGTAATTTTCCGGTTCAGTTCCCGCACATAGTTTTCGCAGTCCTCGATCTGCTGGTCCAGCACTTCCAGATTAATATTGGCCTCTCCCAGCTCGCTGATATATTTGTTGTTCGTAATCATGGAACTTTGATATTCGCCCTCATTGGACTGCATTTTCAGCTCCGCCAGCTGTTTTTCATCCGCCAGCGCTTTTTCATCATAAGCATACAGCGTCTGTCCTTTTTTTACGCTGTCACCGGCCGCCACGTCCACCGTTCCCACTTTCACCGCAAGCGGCGCAAAATAGGCCTTGCTTTCTTCCGTCTTAACCGTACCGCTCGTGCTGACAACCTGCTCCACGTCGCCGCGCGATACCGATGACGTATAGACGACGGGCAAGACGTTCTGGGCCGCAATTTTATTCATCACGATAAAGAGAACAACAAACGCGGCGAGCACGCCGAAAACGACCCGCTTAATGATTTTCTTCTTTTTTGCCTTATCCATCGGTGACTTTTCTTTCTTCTCTTTTTTCTCTTTCATTTTAACAAAAATGCTCCTTTCTCCCCTTTACGATTCTTCTATTATTTCTTCCGGATCTGCGCCGGAATCCTGTACGATCTGTCCGTCGATGATTTTTATAACCCGCTTTGCCTGCTTCGCGATCTCATTATCATGCGTAATCAGGATGACCGTTCTTCCTTCTTCATGAAGCGATTTCAATATTCCCATGATCTCTTTGCTGGAACCGGAATCCAGATTTCCTGTCGGTTCGTCGGCCAGAATGATGGGCGGCGCCTGTGCGATCGCTCTCGCGATAGCAACACGCTGCTGCTGTCCGCCGGACATTTCGGAAGGTTTGTGTGTCTTTCTCCGGCCAAGCCCGACTTTGTCAAGCGCCGTATCGGCAAGCCTCAGCCGCTCCCGTTTACCGACACCCCGGTAAATCAGCGGCAGTTCCACATTTTCCAGCGCGGTCAGCCCGGCTATCAGGTTAAACCCCTGAAAAATAAATCCAATCTCCTTATTTCGTACATCCGACAGCTCATTGTCGCTCATATGGGACACATCCTGTCCATGCAGATAATAGCTCCCGCTGGTAGGCACGTCCAGACATCCGAGCATATTCATCAATGTAGACTTTCCCGAACCGGACTGACCGATAATTGCCACAAACTCATTTTCATCGATCGTCAGGCTCACATGATTCAACGCTTTTACTTCATTTTCTCCAGGATTGTATATTTTACAGATATCCTGTATCTCCACTAACGCGCTCATGAACTCCCCTTTCCTCCCTTTTTCATTTTCTCTCCCTTTTCAGTCCGTCTTTATCGACCTATTATACTATATATAACGTGCCAGACCCATTAAATATCTTCAAATATTTTCTTAATTTTTTCAGAAATTTTTAAAAAGATATTCTGTGCATATTATACGACCTGTTTCATGCCGCTATGACTGGCTTGTGATAAACTATAACAGTTCAATCTTAATCCGAATCGTGCGAAATCTTAACATAACCTTAATTTCCCTCCTGAATGTACATGGTACTGCGGGAAGCAGACGGAACTGGATTTTCATTATTCTATAAGAATACCGGGAATTTTTCCATACTTCCTTCGGTTGTATTTTAGCAGAAGGAAAAGAAGTATACCGTTTTAACGGCCGCAGTTTCCGGCAAAACAAAAAGGCTTCCGCTGCCGGAAGCCCTCTGTCCTGATATCTTTCACGTTATGAAGTCTTGGGAAATGCCGATTTCTGAACCTGTTTTTTGGCATGAGTCGTCTTCAGAACCGGACTTAACTGTTTATATACGAGCAGCGTAATGATCGATACGCTGGCGCCCTTAATGAGATTGAGCGGCGCTACCGCAAAACATACGAAGCTGGTAATGCCCGTGATCGCTCCGTTGATCGCGGTTCCCATGCCGATCAGTGCTTCCATCGGCATGCCGAACAGCTGTGCGAACTTGGGAAGCAGATAAACCGCGTTGAATGCGGTTCCGAAAACGGTCATGCAAAGCGTACCGGCAATGCTTCCGATGACGGCCGTTTTCTTTGTTTTGTTAAACAGGTAAATAATCGAAGCGGGAAGCAGGAAACTGCACCCGACCGCAAAATTCGCCAGTTCGCCGACAAACGCCGTGCTCGTCGATTTGAACAGCAGTTTCAGGATAATTTTGCAAAACTCTACCATCACGCCCGCTACCGGACCGAATGCAAAAGCAGCGATCAGAGCCGGAAGCTCGCTGAAATCCAGCTTATAGAATCCCGGCGCAAACGGCATCGGTATTTCAAACAGCATTAAAATCGCGGAGATCGCGGAAAACATGCCGATCATCGCAATTTTTCTCGTGCTCAAAACCCGTTCTGTCGTCTGTGTCCGTTTCGCCGCATATTTCTCCGCCGCATATGCCACAAGAAAAAGCCCTGCGACTACCGCAAGAAACTGCAGTAAAAAAATAACATTCTCCTGAATACTTTGTAACAGTTCACTCATTTTCTTTTCCTCCATTTCCGGAACAATAACGCTCCGCTGACTGAAATATTTTTAATACGAAAAGGGAGGTTCCTTCATACAGCCGCTGCAATTACAGCAATTTCCTGCAGAATAAAAATGCCCCGGAAAATCCGGGGCATTGTGCACATTCTTCTATGAAAAACCGAAGTCTTCCGATACTCCGATCATGGAACGCAGTATTTTCCGACAACAGGCCTGTCATACGCAAATGTTTTTCTTCTTTCATCCAGACTGTACTGTTGGTTACGGATTCTGACCGTATCAGCCGGATATGATGCTTTCCGGCTGACTTTCCGATACTTCGTCATGCCGCTTTTCATCATATACCGGGTCGTGGACTTATCTTCCGGACCGGTACAGCGCTGCATATACCGCTTCCGCAAGTTTCACCACCAGTAGGGAATTTCACCCTGCCCCGAAGAACTTACCTTTATGTATTTCTAACAGGATACCACGGGAATGTGGTAAAATCAAGTGGTTTTAGAAATATATGATGCTGTGTGCGCTCTCGACTTCATCATGAATTGCCTCATCCATTGCCTGCATTTTAATTGCTTCCTTTTTCAGATGCTTAACATCGCGCTTTACGGTTTCCAGCTCTTCTTTCATTTCCCCGCCTGTCCGATCTTCATCGTCAGCCCGATGCGTTTCTTCGCCACATCTACGGTAAGCACCTGCACGTCGACGATATCTCCGACGCTGACCGCCTCTAACGGGTGTTTGATGAATCTGTCCGTCATCTGGGAAACATGTACAAGGCCGTCCTGGTGCACGCCGATATCCACAAAAGCGCCGAAATCAATGACGTTGCGGACGGTTCCTTTTAAGATCATGCCCGGTTTTAAATCTTTCATATCCAGCACATCGCTTCTGAGGATTGGCGCAGGCATGTCGTCGCGCGGGTCTCTCGCCGGTTTTTCCAGCTCTTTCAGGATGTCCGTCAGGGTAATTTCGCCGATGCCCAGTTCCTCCGCCAATTTCTTTTTGTCTTTGATTTTCCGCTCCAGGCTGCTGACCGTTACTTCCGTCTTCTCCGCGGCCGCGGGTGCCTCTTTCTTTTTCTCTTCCTTCCGGCCTTCTTCCAGCACGACGCCGCCCATAGCTGCCGCAAGCGCTTTACCCATGGCCGTATTGGTATTGCGAATCACGATTTCTTTCTGTTTCTTCACGGGTTTCTCTTTGACCGCCGCTGCCTTTTTGCCTGCCTTTTTTTCCGCCGCCGCTTTTTTCTGCGCCTCTTTGACGTCCGCCATCGTCAGGCCCATTTTGTCAAGCAGTTTTTCCGCCGCCTCATAGGATTCCGGATGGACGCTCGTCGCGTCTAACGGGTTATCACCGTCCGAAATGCGCATAAATCCGGCACATTGTTCAAAAGCTTTCGGTCCCAGCTTGGCCACTTTCAAAAGCTGTTTCCGGCTGGTAAAGCGTCCGTTTGTTTCTCTGTAATCCACAATGTTTCTCGCGATGACCTTTGTCACGCCGGAAACATATTCCAGCAGGGACGCGGAGGCCGTATTCAAATCCACGCCGACCTTATTTACGCTGTCTTCCACGACGCCGTTTAAGGCTTCGCTCAGTTTTTTCTGGTTCATATCATGCTGGTACTGGCCGACGCCGATGGATTTCGGGTCGATTTTCACAAGTTCCGCCAGCGGGTCCTGTAATCTCCTCGCGATGGATGCGGCGCTTCTCTGTCCTACATCGAAATTCGGGAATTCTTCTGTCGCCAGTTTGCTCGCCGAATATACGGAAGCCCCCGCTTCGTTGACAATCACGTACTGCACCGGCGTATCCAGCTCTTTCAAAAGTTCGACGATGACCTGTTCCGATTCTCTGGAAGCGGTTCCGTTTCCGACGGAAATCAGGGAAACATTATATTTTTTGATGAGCCTTTTGAGCTCTTTCTTGGCTTCTTCTACTTTATTCTGCGGCGCCGTCGGATAAATGACCTTCGTATCGAGCACCTTGCCGGTCTCGTCAACGACCGCCAGTTTGCATCCGGTACGGAAGGCCGGATCCCATCCAAGCACCACTTTACCCGCGATGGGCGGCTGTAACAAAAGCTGCTCCAGATTTTTTCCGAATACGGAAATCGCACCGTCCTCCGCTTTCTCCGTCAGATCATTGCGGATTTCTCTTTCGATCGCGGGCGCAATTAATCTGACATAACTGTCAGATATTACTTCTTCCAAAATCGGTGTTGTGACAGCATTGTCATTTATTATCACTTTTTTCCGCAGAAACTGCAGAATGCGTTCCTCCGGAGCCGCTATTTTCACGACGAGGAATTTCTCGCTCTCGCCTCTGTTGATCGCCAGAATACGGTGTCCGGCAGCTTTTTTCACGGGCTCTTCGTAAGCGTAATACATTTCATATACGCTTTCCGCCTTTTCGTCTTTGGCAGCGCTGACGAGTTTTCCTTCTTCTATTGTAATGTCACGGATATAGATGCGGTAATCCGCTTCATCGGAAATCATCTCCGCAATAATATCCTTCGCACCCTGAACGGCCTCTTCCACCGTCTTCACCGCTTTCGCGGCGTCTTCCTCCTCATGCAGATACTTTGCGGCTTCCTCTTCGATGGGAGCTTCCGCATTCTGTGCCATGATATAATCCGCAAGGCCGCCCAGCCCTTTTTCTTTCGCAACGCTGGCTCTTGTTTTCCGTTTCGGACGGTACGGGCGGTACAGGTCGTCCACGACTACCATCGTTTCTGCCGCCGCGATTCTTTCCTTCAGTTCCTCCGTCAGTTTACCCTGCTCCTCTATGCTCTTCAATACCTGTTCTTTTTTCTCTTCCAGATTGCGGAGGTATGTGAGCCTCTCATTTAGATCACGCAGTACCTCATCGTTCAAAGAACCGGTAGCCTCTTTCCGGTATCTGGAGATAAAAGGAATGGTGTTCCCCTCATCTATCAATTTGACGGCAGCTTCCACCTGCCATTTTTCAACTTTCAGTTCTTCTTTCAGCTTTACAATAATGTCCATTTCCCATAACCGTTCCTTTCACGTATTACCGCTGTTTTGCCAGCCATTCCATTATACTTGATTTTCCCGGTTGTTTCCACTCCTAATTTCTGCGATTCTGATTCTGCCGGTCCAAAGCCTGCCATATACCGGCAGATATCCCGTACGGATACGAACAGATACGACAGCAGCAAAAAGCCCTTCTGTCAGGAAGAAGAGCCTTTCTTTCCGGGGCACGGTTCAGAAAACTGTGCACGGCTGTATAAATTTAATAACACCTTCTATTTATTTCTGTATTTCCTTTCTATCACAAGGACATATACAGCCATTGCCGCAATCGCCGCGATCATAGTTCCCAGAACGGAAACGATGACGCCCGGTGTGTTCTGCCCCTGTAAAAGAGGGATTCCCAAAAGCGCAAGGACAACGCCGAATACGCACCAGAGCCTGCCGACCGCCCGGTTATAGGCCCGCACATTCTTAACGGGAAACACTTCCGCATTTGCCCAGAAACCAAACGGAACCGCCTTTTTTGAAAAAAACGCATACACTCCATAACTGATGAACGCAATGCCAATCAGCAGCCAGATGAAAAAAGCAATCATTCCGGTCCTCCTTTTTCCTGCAGATATTCTTTTATTCTTCGTGATCTACCGCATATAAAGCCCGGACAGCTTCATATCTTCGTCAAACGAAATCGTATAAACGATGCTGATATTTTCATAAGCGACATTCGTCTGTGTGGCGATCAGCAGATCTCCCTTCTGCCTGATGCCTCCCGTATAAACGTATCCAATCGACTGCATCTGTCCCCAGTCAGCACAGATCGAATCCTTTACGGTTCCGATCGTTTCCTGATTTAAAGCTGACTGCATTCGGTCATCTGCCATTTCCCGGAGCGCCGCATAGTCGTCCTGATTCAGCATTTCAATGACCTTTTCCACTTCAGCGGCAACCTTTTCCTGGGAATATTTCCCGTTATCAGTAAGTTCTTCCGGCTTGGGAATTACCCACCATACATATCTGCCCAAAAGAAGCAGAGCCAGAATAATAACAGTTGTAATCATCAGGATTTTCCGACGCTTATACGCTTTCTTATCCGCTTCCGGAAGGTTCTGGGCAAAGGCCTCCGCGATTTCCCCGGCCGTTCCCATGCTATCCATGATCTGCTCCAGAGACTCTCCGTTTTCCCTCCTCATGGCAATATCAGATAACAGCTGTTTTTGAATTTCCAGTCGTTTTGCTCTGGTGCATTTTATTTTCTTTACGATTTCACTGACATACTTTTCCGCTTCCATATCATTCGTCATGTCCTTTCTTCAGTCTGCAGGACTCTGCCCTTTTCCTTTCCCGGATTCATCCTGCTTCATCAGACGGTCAACGCCGTCCGCAATCTGCCGCCATACCTGATAGATTTCAGAAAGCGCCATCCGCCCCTTGTCCGTCATCATATAATATTTTCTGGGCGGCTGCCGGTCCTTTGCCCCGGCCCATCTGCTTTCGATCAGCCCTTCATCTTCCAGACGGTACAGAATCGGATAAAGCGTACCTTCTTTCAGCCCAAAAAGTGCGCCGCCTCTTTCCTTTAATTCCGTAATCAACTGGTAGCCGTACTTTTTTTCCTCCAGGAGAAGCCGCATCACCAGCATATCCAAAACCCCTTTTTTCATCTGCCGTTCATACTTCTCCTGCATTTAGTATACGTGCTCCTTTTCTTATCCGTCATATGTATTTAGTATTACTAAACACATAGTATCTTATAATCACATCCGTGTCAAGATACATTTTTCTCTGTTAATTTTCAAACTCCTGTGATATAATATATTAGGTGCAGAAGAAAAACAAACGTCTGCAAAACAGACATTTGTTTTTCCTGCATTTATATATTCGGAGGAAACACTATGGATTTTCAGGAAAAACGACAAACGGATGATCAGGAGACTCCTGTAAATCAGCCGGGGCAGCCTTATCAGGGACGGCCTCCTTACGGGAACGGCACGCCCTATCCGGCACCGCCGCAGTCCTATGGGCCGGGTAACGGCTCTGTGCCGCCGCCTTACGGAAGCGGAAGCGATAACGCCTCACAACAGCCCTGCGGGGACAACGGCGCCGTACAGCAGCCTTGCGGAAATGGTCAGAGTGCATCCCGCCAGAGCGGAAACGTTCCGAACCAAAACAACACACCTTATGGCAGTCAATATCCGAACCGCAGCCAACCCCCATATTCCGGCGGGTATCCTTCCGGCCATTATGGCCGGCAGAACGGGTATAACAGCCATTATCCATATTATGACCGGAGTAATTATCAGATTCCCGTATCGGAACCGGGCGGCAGTCTTGCCAAAGCCGCAATGATCTGCGGCATCGTTTCCCTCGGTTTTGGTCTGATTTTTCCGATTTATCCGACTTTTTCACTGGCCGGTGTGGCAATTATGCTGGCCATACTTTCCAGAGGGCGCAGCACAAAGCTGCCTTCCAAAGCGCGGACAGGTGTCATCTGTGCCGTTACCGGTCTGGTTTTCAATGTGGTCATCGTTGCTTCTGCCGTTGTTCCCGTTCTCGTTGATCCGGTGGAACGCGAAAACTTTAACAGGACGTGGGAAGCCATCTATGGCGAGCCATTCGAAGATACAATGGAAAAAATCATGGGCGACGATTATAACGGTTTCAGAGAATAAATCACGTATTTTATGAACCGAAGGGGGGCATTTTTATGATAAACGGAATCAGTAATTTATCTTATGCTTATGAAGGGTATGCGGGCGCCGCGCAGGCAGCACCGGAAGACGGTACCGTAAGGCAGATCATCCGCAACCCCGGAGAATCCACTGAAAAACAGGCGGGACGCGAATCTTCACCCGCAGAATGTGAAACCTGTAAGAACCGGAAATATCAGGACGGTTCCGATGAAATGGTATCCTTTAAAGCGGCGGCTCACATTTCGCCGAATGCCGCGGCATCCAGGGTCAGAAGCCATGAACAGGAACATGTTGCCAATGCCTATAAAGAAGCCGAGGAAAACAACGGCAAGGTATTGTCCTGTAACGTTTCCATCCACAGCGCGGTCTGCCCTGAATGCGGGCGCACCTATGTATCCGGCGGCACGACGGCCACGCAGATACGCTATCGTAATGAAGAAAATCCTTATCAGAAAGAAATGAAATCCTCGGATGCGGCCAACAAGTATCTTGGGATGAATGTGGATATTGCCTGTTAAAAAAGAATTGGAGCTTACTTATGAACACTTATAAATCATCCGTAGAAATCAGAGGACTGGCGCGGGAGCATATGTTCGGCCATTACGGCACCGCGATCGGCGCCAGCGTGATCGTTTCCATGATCACCGGCTTTGCTTCTCTTTTTTTTACAATGTTCCTGAACCTTGCGACTGTTGTCGGCGTTATATTGAATTTTCTGATCTCATTTGTTATATCCACGCTGAACGGGCTGTTTCTTTCCGGACTGGGATATTTTTATCTGAAAATCTGCTGCGGCAGGCCCGTTACGGTCAGCGATGTTTTTTATGGATTTAAGCTGTTTCCTGACAAGGCGCTTCTGATTCAGCTGTATCGTTCCGTATGGCTTTTTCTCGGAATGCTGCCGATGACGATTTTTTCTTTTCTGCTTCGTATTTATCCGCAGAATGCAGCTCTGACGTTATTATACTATTTGTCTTACATTTTATACGGCGTTGTCTGGGTCATGATCTCCCTGATTTATTCGCAGGTCTTTTTTCTGCTTCATGACTTCCCGAACTATTCCGCCAAAGAGTTATTATCCATGAGCCGCAAACTGATGAAAGGAAGCAAAGGAAGGCTTTTTTACCTGATGGCGGGTTTCATTCCGCTGATGCTGCTCGGCCTTTTATCCTGCGGCATCGCATTTTTCTGGCTGATACCCTATATAAATACTGCATGTGCGGAATTTTTCCTCGATCTGATACAGAACAGACAGCAGATACAAAAAGCGTCGGAAACTTAATTTCCGACGCTTTTCCATTTCAGATAAGCATTGATAAACGGGTCTAATGCCCCATCCATTACCGCATCCACATTTCCCGATTCTTCGTTCGTCCTGTGGTCTTTTACCATCGTATACGGCTGCATGACATAGGAACGTATCTGGTTCCCCCAGCCGATCTCTTTGACATCTCCCCGGATATCCGAGAGCTTTTCCGCATTTTCTTCCTGTTTCAGCATATACAGCTTGGCTTTCAGCATCTGCATCGCCTTGTCCTTGTTCATATGCTGGCTTCTTTCGTTCTGACAGGTCACGACGATGCCCGTCGGAAAATGGGTAATTCGGATCGCGGAAGAAGTCTTATTGATATGCTGCCCGCCGGCGCCGCTGCTTCGGTAGGTATCGACCCGGATATCTTCATCCCGAATCTCCACATCAACATCTTCTTCAATATCCGGCATTACATCCAGCGACACAAAAGAAGTCTGGCGTTTTCCCTGGGCGTTAAAAGGAGAAATACGAACAAGTCTGTGCACGCCTTTTTCGGATTTGAGATAACCGTAAGCGTTCTCTCCGTTAATCTGGAATGTCACGGACTTGATTCCCGCCTCGTCACCGTCCAGATAATCCAGTACTTCCAGCGCAAATCCTTTCCGCTCCGCCCATCTCGTGTACATGCGGTACAGCATGCTGCACCAGTCGCAGCTTTCCGTTCCGCCCGCGCCCGCATTCAGCCGCAGAATCGCGTTATTTCTGTCGTATTCTCCGGAAAGCAGCGTGCTTACCCTGATTTCCTCAAACGTTTTCTTAAATATTTCCAGTTCCTCGCTGATGTCCGGAATGATCGCCGGATCGTTATCCTCATATCCCATCTCAATCAGCGTCATAATGTCTTCATACCGGCTCTCAAGCCCCCTGACGGTCTCGACCGTGTCTTTCAGGTTCTTGGCCTCCCGCATCTTCTGGTTGGATTTCTCCGGGTCATCCCAGAAACCGGGCTCCTGCATTTCCATTTCCAGCTCTTCGATTCGCTTTTCCTTATCCGCTAAGTTAAAGTGAATCCCTCACTTCCGCTAATGGACTTTCATAACCCTGAAGTTCAAACTTCATGTTGTCTAATTCAACCAATAACGTCACCTTCTTTCATACGATTTTTGTCATTTCTTACTATTACTGTTCCATCTTTCGGGGAAACCGCTCCCGGCAAAATCTTTCCTAAAGCTCTTGCATCCCCCGGCGATTCTTTCAGGCAAAACATAGAAATTCTTAGACTGTGTCCTTTACATGCTTAGAATTTCTTTTTGCCTTCTTATTTCTGTCTTCCGCAGCACTGTTTATATTTCTTCCCGGAGCCGCACGGACACGGGTCGTTCGGGTATACCTTTGCTTCCGTACGCTTTACCGGACCTTTGGGCGCGGAATCGTCTTTGTTCGTACCCGTTACTTTCGCCACCTGTTCCCGCTCCACTTTCTGCTCGATACGCACGCGGAACAGCAGGCGCACGGTTTCTTCCCGGATGTTCTGGGTCATTTCGTCGAACATCTCGTAACCGTTCAGCTTATATTCTACAAGCGGATCTCTCTGGCCATATGCCTGCAGGCCGACGCCCTGCCTGAGCTGATCCATATCGTCGATATGGTCCATCCACTTTCTGTCGATCACTTTTAATAAGATAACGCGCTCGATCTCCCGAATCGCTTCCGGTTCCGGGAACTCCGCTTCCTTGCTTTCATACAGCTTGACCGCCTCTTCTTTCAACTGCTGCTTGAGGCTGTTTTTCTTAGGCTTCAACACTCTTTCCGCCGTAACGGGCTGTAAGGGTATGGTCGGGATGAGAAGGGTGTTCAGTTCGCTGAAATCCCACTCTTCAAAATCATTATCGTCCCCGATACAGATATCGACGCAGTTATCCACGATATCGGTAATCATTTTATAGATAACATCCCGCATGCTCTCGCCGTTTAAGACGCGTCTTCTTTCCTCATAAATGATCTCACGCTGTTCGTTCATGACCTGATCATATTCGAGCAGATTCTTTCTGATGCCGAAGTTATTGCTCTCGATCTTTTTCTGTGCGGTCTCAATGGCTTTGGTCAGCGCCTTGTGCTCGATTTCCTGTCCTTCCGGAATGCCCAGCGCGTTAAACATACTGATCATTCTTTCGGAGCCGAACAGGCGCATCAGATCGTCTTCCAGCGAAATATAGAATTTGGATTCACCGGCGTCGCCCTGTCGTCCGGAACGGCCGCGGAGCTGGTTGTCGATACGCCTCGACTCATGCCGCTCCGTACCGATAATTTTCAGTCCGCCGGCGGCCTTCGCTTCGTCGTCCAGTTTGATATCCGTACCACGTCCGGCCATGTTGGTAGCGATTGTTACCGCGCCGTGAATACCCGCATCCGCCACGATTTCTGCTTCCAGTTCATGGAACTTGGCATTCAGGACTTTGTGCTCGATTCCCCTCTTCTTCAAAAGAGCGCTCAGTTCTTCCGAAGCCTCGATCGTAATCGTGCCGACCAGTACGGGCTGCCCTTTGCCGTGGGCTTCCACGATGGAATCCAGAATGGCGTTCAGCTTTTCCCTTCTCGTCTTATATACCGCGTCCTGTCTGTCGATTCTGGCAATCGGCCTGTTGGTCGGAACTTCCACAACATCCATGCCGTAAATATCGCGGAACTCTTTTTCCTCTGTCAGCGCAGTACCCGTCATACCCGCCTTCTTCTCGAATTTATTAAAGAAATTCTGGAACGTGATCGTCGCTAACGTCTTGCTCTCTCTTTTGACCTTCACATGCTCTTTGGCCTCGATCGCCTGATGCAGGCCGTCCGAATAACGCCGGCCCGGCATGATACGTCCCGTGAACTCGTCTACGATTAAAACCTGTTCGTCTTTTACCACATAATCCTGATCGCGGAACATCAGATTATGCGCACGCAGCGCCAGAATAATGTTATGCTGGATTTCGATGTTTTCCGGGTCTGCCAGATTTTCGATCTGGAAAAAGCGTTCTACTTTGGCAACGCCCTGAGCCGTCAGGTTGACCACCTTGTCCTTTTCATTCACAATAAAGTCGCCGGTCTCTTCGCGCTCGATTCCCATGATGGCGTCCATCTTGGAAAGCGCTTCCATGTCTTCGCCGCGGGTCAGCTGCCTCGCGAGGATATCGCAGGCTTCATACAGTTTGGTAGATTTTCCGCTCTGTCCCGAAATAATAAGCGGCGTCCGCGCCTCGTCAATCAGAACGGAATCGACCTCGTCGATAATCGCATAATGCAGATCGCGTAATACGAGCTGCTCTTTATAAATGACCATATTGTCGCGCAGATAGTCAAATCCAAGTTCGTTGTTTGTCACATACGTAATATCGCATTGATAAGCTTCCCGGCGTTCGTCGGATTTCATGCTGTTTAACACGACGCCGACTTTCAGGCCGAGAAATTCATGCACCTGCCCCATCCACTCGGCATCACGCTTCGCCAGATAATCATTGACGGTTACGACATGCACGCCTTGTCCTTCCAGCGCATTCAGATAGGCCGGCAGAAGACAGGTCTGGGTCTTGCCCTCTCCGGTTTTCATCTCCGCGATACGGCCCTGATGCAGCACGATACCGCCGATCAACTGTACCCGGTAATGCTCCGTCTTCAGGACGCGTCTCGCCGCCTCCCGGACTACCGCATAGGCTTCCGGCAGAAGGTCGTCCAAAGTCTCGCCTTCACTCAGCCTCTTCTTAAATTCTGCGGTCTTGTCCCTTAACTGCTCATCGCCGAGCGCCATCATCGAATCACGCAAAGACTCGATTTTGCCGACCAGACCTTCAATTCTTTTTATCTCTCTTTCACTGTGCGTTCCAAAAACTTTCTGTATTACACTCATGTCCGCTCCAATCTGCCCGCCCAAACGAGCACTTATACCGGATAATACCGAGTCTTATTGTAGCAGATTTGAACCGGAAATTCAACCTTTTCAACATTTGCCGCATTTTACAGCTTTTTGGCGCATTTTGAGTTTGATTTTTGTGCCTGAAAGTGTTACTATTTATACGGAAAATATGTTGAATGGATTGCATGATGTCAATTAATTCAATCCGGAATGGAGGAAACATGAGCAAGAGTTTTGATGACCTTATTTCTAAGGTATCCGAGTGCAGCGTCAAAAAAGTGGCCGTTGCAGTCGCACAGGACAGCGCCGTTTTAGAGGCCGTAAAAGCTGCGAAAGAACGAAACATCGCAGAAGCGATTCTTGTCGGCGATGCAGACAAGATTAAAGAAGTAGCCGCTTCCGAAAACATGGATTTAAGCGGCTATGAAATTATTGATGAAAAGGACGATTATGCGGCGGCATTAAAGGCCGTAGAACTGGTACACACGGGTAAGGCCGACATGTACATGAAGGGCCTGATCGATACGAAATCCTTCTTAAAGAGCGTGCTGGATAAAGAAGTCGGCCTGCGGACCGGCAAGACACTGTCCCATGTATGCGTATTCGAAATCGAAGGCATCGACCATCTTTTATTCTTATCGGACGTTGCGTTTATGACTTATCCCTCTCTGGAGGAAAAAGTACATATCATAGAAAACACCGTAGAAGTTTGCCACGCGTGCGGCATTCCGAACCCGAAGGTCGCTCCTCTTGCGGCTGTTGAAGTTGTCAATCCCAAAATGCCCGTTACCGTAGACGCGGCGGAACTCACCAAAATGTGCGAAGAAGGAAAGATTACCGGCTGCATCATCGACGGCCCTCTTTCGTTAGATCTCGCCATCGATGCGGAAGCCGCGAAACATAAAGGCGCGGAAGACCGTAAAATCGTCGGCGACGCAGATGTCCTCCTTTTCCCTGACATCCATGCGGGCAACCTCGTATATAAATGCCTCGTACATACGGCCAAAGTGAAGAACGGCAACATCCTTACAGGAACAAAAGCGCCTGTTATTTTAACTTCCCGTTCGGACGATTTCGAGACGAAAGTTAATTCTATCGCGCTCGGCGCCGTTGTTGCGGAAAGCATGCAGAAAAGCAAATAATAGCAAGTGCAACTTTAAAAAACAATAAAATAACAAATGTAATATCCAAAAATCAGGAAAGGCGGAACAAAGAATGTCTGTTAAGAGTTTAATTATCAATCCCGGCTCCACCTCCACCAAAATCGGTGTGTTTGAAGACGAAACATTGCTGTTTGAAGAAACCCTGCGTCATTCCACGGAAGAAATCGCGCAGTACGCTTCCATCGTAGATCAGAAAGATTTCCGTAAAGACATCATTGTCAATTTATTAAAAGAGAAAGACTTCGATATCAACTCTTTAAATATGGTAGTCGGCCGCGGCGGTATGTTAAAACCGATTCCGGGCGGAACCTATGAAGTAAGCGACGCTCTTCTGGCAGATCTGAAAGTGGGCGTACAGGGACAGCATGCTTCCAACCTGGGCGGCATCCTTGCAAAAGAGATCGCCGACACCATCGGCGTTCCTTCCTATATCGTTGACCCTGTCGTAGTCGATGAACTGGAACCGGTTTCCAGATATTCCGGCGTTCCCGAACTGCCGAGAACGAGCGTATTCCATGCGCTGAACCAGAAAGCGGTTGCAAAGCGTTATGCGAAAGAAGCGGGCAAGGCCTATGACTCCCTGAATCTGGTTGTCGTTCATATGGGCGGCGGCGTTTCCGTCGGCGCACACAAACAGGGACGGGTCGTTGATGTATTCAACGCACTCGACGGCGACGGCGCATTTTCTCCGGAAAGAGCCGGTGCGGTTCAGAGCGGCGCGCTGATTAAAATGTGCTTCTCCGGCCAGTATACCGAGAAGGAAGTTTATAAGAAATTTGTCGGCAACGGCGGTTTCAACGCTTACTGCGGCACAAACGACATGCGCGATGTGGAAAAGATGGTTCAGGGCGGCGACGCGAAAGCAGCGGAAGTACGCGAAGCATTTATTACCCAGGTTGCAAAGGACATCGGCGCAATGGCTTGTGTTTTAAAGGGAAAAGTTGATCAGATCATCGTAACCGGCGGCATCGCATATGACAAAGTTGTCGTTGCCGGTTTAAAAGAAAAAGCGGAATGGATTGCTCCCATGACCGTTTATCCCGGTGAAGACGAACTGCTCGCGCTCGTTCAGGGCGGTCTGCGCGTGTTAAACGGGGAAGAGAAGGCTATGGTATACTGATTATCGGTAACAGAACAGACCCCGAAGGCCAAAGACGCCCGGCTGAGGTCGTGTAAAACAGTTTATGCCTAAAAAAATACCTCTTTTTTGGTAAGAATCGGGAGATGACAATTCTTATCGAAAAGGAGGTTTTTTTGTGCCCGTGACAATGACAATTCTCATTCCTGCCGCTGATTATTCATACATCTAAGGGGAGACATAATAAGAACTCTATTCACATAAATTGAACTTGTCAATTTATTCTTCTGGCAACAATTTTATTTGATGCGTGCAAATGTTTCGGTACGTTTGGATGTTCATCTTCAAACACATAAGATTTAAACTGCAATATTTCCCAATCTGTATACAATTCTTTCATTTCTTCATCTTTTGCCAAGCCAATTGCAAACGGAGCAATATCCTCAGATGCGGGTACAGTATCTGTAAATATTTGAATTATATGAATGCCGCCTATATTGGTATACTTTTTTGCATTATTTATAAATCTTTTCCACTCATTCTTAGCCACAAAATGTAATGTTCCAAAACAGATAATCATATCATAATTCTGTTCAAATTGATATGTAGTTAAATTTTGAGTTTCCCCATTTTTTAAATTTTTTAAATTTTTTAAATTCACTACAAGTACAGTTGTCCAAATAAAAATGCAAAAACACTTGATCTTTGTTATAA
>ERZ808054.742-NODE-742-length-25180-cov-5.849381_pt1 | contig 25180 bp, 27 predicted proteins | sample MGYA00380201_ERZ808054 | MGnify/ENA primary metagenome ERZ808054 (study PRJEB31490, sample SAMN06133419) | mouse gut metagenome | isolation source: Z5_2 | host: mice | place: China: Chengdu | collected 2015-05 ...
TATTGATTGCTCCTTTGCTTATTGGTTTTATACTATATGACCTTAAAAAATCTGTCCAGTTTATTGTAGCCTATCCAAGCCAATTAAAAACCAACTGAAGCTCTCTCAATCGATCTTATGAAATTTTGGATCTATTGGCAAACTCTATTTTTTATAATTGGAGCCTTTGCCATTGCACAAAAATCTTCACAACCTGCAAAAATCTTAATTTCTTCGTTTGTCAATTCGTTGGATCCCATCGCCTTTGCTACGCCCCCGCTAATGCCAATCAGGTACATTTCCAAAGTCAACCGCTATTCCGGTAATGCAGGTATCTTCGTGCATAGTTCCGGGGTATACTTCCTCTATTACAAATTTGAATGAAACTTCTCCACCATTTGCCACACGGATATCTCCTTCGGGTATGGTGAAATATTGAGGATTTATGGTGTCTTTAAGTTCTAGCCTCGCATAAGGCCGGTCGTATACATACATCATAAGAGTTTTTACTCTGCCGTTTTCCTGCCATACTTTCGCATCTCTGGCGTAGCCGTTTACTATGCAAATCTGTGTATAATCTATATAACCGTCATCACCATAACTGCCCGCCCTTAATATCTTATTTCCATTCGGCTCTATAAGATTACCGGAAAATACAATCTGGTCATAAACGATATATTCTCCAATTCCAACACCTTCTACTCCTTCCGCCCATGCAAGCTCTCTGTTTTCCCAAACGACATTTTCAGCACAGTAACGGTCTGATGCAGAGGCCAGTTCTGACGAAGCGGTTGCCTGATTAGCAAAAACAAGAATATGGCACCATTTGCTGCAGCCAATCCACTGCCAGTCCTCAAAACCATAATTGGGCGCATCCGGCGTTTTCTCAAAACTGCACCACATATCTTGATCCCAATCGTCGTATGTGCCTCCCAACTCTCCATAAAAAAAGCTTCCTATTTGTGGAGTTAAAAGCAATGGCTCAGAAGGCAGATGAATTTGAGCCGACACAGAATATTCCATTTTAATCCCGTTGGCTGCCGCATATGCTTCTACTTTCTTGCCTGCTTCCTCTCTGCTCCATTCGACATAAAAAAGCATTCCATCCCCGCAACCGTCAAAAGCTTCATTTCCGATAATCACATCTCCCGACCAGAAATTAACCCGGGTAAGCTGCCCATTTCCCGCAAATGCCCGTTCTCCGATTTTTTCCATAAACCACGTAGAACAATCCTGTTCTTCTTGCAGGTTACAATTTTCAAAGGCGTTATCCTTTACTTCTTTTAAGTTATAGCATTGTGAAAAATTAACATTTTCAATATCCGTATTTCTGAAAGCACTTTCCCCAATTATTTCTACAGATTCAGGAATGCTTACACTTTTCAGTTTGATATTCTCAAAGGCATGATCTCCTATCTCTACCACGGAATATCCGCCCAGTGTATCAGGAATCTTTATTTCCCTGTCTGTTGACATACTTTCCTGCCCCAAACCCTCATATTCCTCTTGCAATCCGGTAACCACTGCGCCGTTATCGCTAATTATATAAGTGAACATATCCTGTTGTTCGGCATTTAACAGAGGGGCTGCGTTCTCTCCGTCCTGCTCCTCTTCCTCCCCGACTACAGGTTTATCCGGCTCCCCCTTATCTTCCGCTTCTGCATTTTCCATTTCCACAACAACACTACCTTGGGATGTCTCGGCACAGCCACAAATGCCAAATACCAAAATTACAGCCATAAATATATTTATAATCCACCCTCTCATAACTAACTCCTTTAGATCGGAAACAATTTTTTCTTTTCTGTTTGTTTCTCTTGTTCACTATCCAAATCTTTAGATAATAAATAATCAAATGCCGGAACAGATGAAAAATCACAAAAATAAAATTTAACACTTTACTTTTTCATAAAAATTAGAAATAATAGAATTAGTCATTAAAAAACCAAAGAAATGGAAAAATTCTTATGAAAATTAATCTTACAAAGAAACAACGATTTGTTATTTCAATCATTATCCTTGCTGTTCTGCTTTTTCTTACAAGAAGCAAATCGTCGGACAGCAACGTATCCGTTCCGGCATCCGCTACTGAAACAGAAATCGAAAATACTCAATAATTATGGGCTGCCATTTGGTGGCCTGGAAATTTTTAATTTTCAATCTTTCTTCGAAAACGGAAATATTCATTCGGCGACTGCACGAACATCCTCCCTTGACCGATGGATATACATCCTCGTTTCCGCTTCCTCCCCATCGCCCTGCACCATGCATAAAAAATCCCACCCATAACGTTCATAGAAGGAAGTATGATCTGTAATCAGATAGAGTGTATCAATACCATACTCTTTCATATCCTGGCAAACTTCTCTTAACAGACAGCCGGCAATGCCTTGCCTTCTGTGCATTTCTTCCACATAAAGAGCGCAGACATTAGGGGATAAATCTTTTCTGTCATGAAAATCATTCTCTATCACCCCCAAACCTCCTATAATCTCTCCTTCCTGTACCGCCACATACCATTGTGGAATGGCGCTTTTATTTTTCAGACATTCGCCTATGCTTTCCATATACGCCTCGAGAGGAATCTTCCACTTTCGATGGAACCAGTCTGCGGCCTTTTGCTGCAACTCCGGATATTCCCTTATTTTTATTATTTTGTAATCATTCATGCAGCACTTCCCTTCTCTTATACTCCCTGAAACTTCTCTTTCCACTTATGCCCCCTTCTTTACCAAACAGGAAGCCCCTTTTCTCATGTAAACTTTTCAAAGAGAATGTTTTAAAATAATTATATACTAATTTTGTATTTTTTGTCGATAATGATTGCACAAAAAAAGCGCCTTTAGCGCCTTTCAGACTGTCAAAGCCCCCTTGTTATGCAGCAACACAGCAGAGGTTCTTTTTAAAAGCAGCGATACTCATCGCGACAAAAAACTGTCGGTGAGCTGCTCTCCACTTCCACATCGCCAGTTTCTTAAGGTTCATGGCAGCATATTTCAGCCTTACCCACATACTGACTCTTTTCAGTCCCCGGTAAGGCGTATAACACATTCCATATTTTTCTTTTGCGTCGGCAAACACCCTCTCGATCGTCTATGATCTGAGACAGTAACTTTCTTTTCCCTGCGGTGAATGCCGGATATCTTCCGCCTGTTCTATATCATCCTCCCAGATATGGCAGGTTACTGTCCTCTGACAGTTCCTTCCCTCTATACACAGATGTCTCGTCTAGCATGCTTCACATGGATAACTCAGACTCTTATATTCCCTGCAGCCTTTCCGGTTAGTCGTGCTATATAGCAGACTTTTGTATTCCGGACAGATCACGATATCCAGTATAAAGTTATGCCTGTCACAGACTGTATGGGCCTCATACGCAAAACAATGTTTATGGTTCCCTTTCCGGAACATACCGCTTTCCGGATCAGTCGTTGATACCGTAACCTTCCGTTCTCTGGGCTTCCCGCCGCCGGAATTCCCATCAAAAGCCTTTTTCCCATGTGTCCTGCGGTCTTCATTGATCTCTCTCAAAAGCTGCTCCCCATAGGTTTTCGCCGCAGAAGGGATCGCTTTTTTCATTTTCTTATGGATGTTTGCGTTTGCTTTGATATGGGTTCCATCCATAAATACAACTTCTGGGGAAAGATAACCGCTCTTTTGCGCCTCAAAAAGGATCCAGGTAAACACCTTTTCTATAGTGTTCTCGCTGAATCGGTACCTAAAGTTATAACTGATGGTGGCAAAATGGGGGATCGGTTCATTGAGCAGATATCCCAGAAACACCGGTACGCGATGTTCCTACTGATTTCTTCCACGGAGGATTCCCTGCTGCGGTAACGTTCGATGATGGCAGTCTCGAAAGGGATACCTTTGAGTTTAGGGACATTTCACTCCACTTTCCCGGCAGTCGTCTGAAAATTCCTCTTATAATGCCCGGAACGGTAACCCTGACGGCCACTGGATCGGACGAGGTCTTGTAGATCGTGCTTTATTAAGTCCTCGTTTAGTTGTATAATGTTATCAGACATGGTTCTATACCTCTTTTAATAGGTTTTGTTGTGGTGACTTAATTCTACCAAACGGCTATAGACCATGTCTATTTTTATGAAATTAATTTGCGAAACTTATTATACGTCATCAAAAACTCAGGCAAATGCAATACCAAAGGCTCGCAGGTCAGAGCTGTGAGAAATTAAAAGAAAAGGGGCTGTTTCTTCACGACTTTTCAGTCATTAAAGCGACAACCCCAAAAAATTATTTGATTTTCCCATCAGCAAAAACTTGAATCCGTCATTACAAACATAATTGCGCTTAGTACAACTACAAAAACCTTACTCCTGATAAATTTTGATATTCAAAAGTGAAAATTCTATCCTTATTTTCCTCAATAGCCCTCATTTCTTCATCAATTTTCTCATAAATCCTGTTTTCAATAAACTCCCTTTTCACATTCAGAATAAAGCTTGTATCCCTAAACAGATGCGATACCGTGACTAATAGCCCTCCGATATCCAATGCTTTGGGATTTTGAGATACGACACTATAAATGATATTACTTGTCGTTGCTATCGTATTTGAAACAAGCAATATCTTTCTCGTCCTAATCTCATATAGGTCTCTGCTACCGTCTTTCTCCGCATTATAATACATTGCATGAGTCAGATTAATAATCATGTCAATAAACATGGATATGGCGGCAGATGCGCCTATCACTTTTACGTCTCTTGCAAAGCACAAGGCGTCATATTGGTTTTTATACAGATTTCCCGCAAATTCCGGCGCAAATGTTTCCAATATTGGAACCGGAAGACCGACTTTCGTAAATTCATCGGATTTCAGATGTATTCCCTCTGCTGCTATTGCGGCGGGTAAATTCAGTTTATTTCTTTTTGCTGCTTCTATTGTGTCTCCAAACAATTGTACAAACGGTACTTTAATTGGAAGGATTTTTATAGGGTTTCTCTGCCCCTTATAGGTCTGAAACGTGTTCAACGTAATTGTATCTGTCAGAATATTTGATGTGCCAAAAATCCAGCCCAAAACGGGATCATGCCCAAGAGTGTGTATACGGTGATACCCACCTTCCATGTTCACCCCTATATCAGGCGAACCCTTTGTTGTGTCGAATATTGGCTTTCGGTATAAAATTTCAGTCCACTCACCTTCGCTATTTCCTTTTTTCATCTGTTTTTGTTTATACGCATCCTTTTGTCCTTGTTCAATATTCTTTATGCTTTTATCATCATGCGAAAGCCTTTTGTTCTTGTCAAAACTTGTTCCATACCCAGCCTTTTCCGCAACAAACGGAAACAAAAGTGCCTTGGTTGTTTGTAACGCTGTGGCTATAGCAAGAAAAGCTAGATCTGTTTTATTAATTATACTTGTTTTTCTCGCAAACTCGCCATTGATTTCATCATTCAATTTTGAATATTCATGCGCACTTAACGAAATTAAATACGGATCTAATTTTAGTGATATATTTTTCTCTTTTGCGTACTCATTATAAACATCAACATATAAGGACCATGAATTGTAGGTTGTTATGGCCTTTGTTTTATTGATAATATACGGAGTTTTCGTTGGTGGATCATCATCATTTTCATCAGTAAATATTTTTTCAAATTCTATGTTACTGACATCCCCTCTTTCCAGTCCAGCTAAAAGAATATCTGCAAGATTCTCCGCATTCTCATGCAGATTCTTAATATCAGAGTTATTACTCTCAAGAACATCTATTCCTTCATTTATTTCATCTCTTTCATTCTCCATACTTTTTAAAATGGAATTTTGAACCGCCATAGCATCCCCCATTTCAAAAAGTGTTGTCTCGGATAAGTGGGCTGTCTTCTTCCTTGCCATTTTGCATCGGCTCCCTTCATTCATTACAGATACATCACTGCACTGATCCAGTTTTATCCAAACCACTGCAAGCCTTCTTTAACCGTTCTATTAATGTCTTATATTTTGCCTTATACTCTTCACTTTCATCAACTGCCTGTTCTAAACGTGACGCTATGTAATTCATATCGTTAATTAATACATTCAATGTCTTTTGATTATTCATTATAATTTCCTGAAGAATTATCTCCCTTTTTTTATTTATCCCCTTTTGACTATTATCATCCGGAGCAAAAAAATCATTATAGCAGTCCACACCATACACTGACCCTGAACAGAAAAGATACATTGAAGGAACATATCCCTCAGAATATCTGGTTTCTTTAAATAATTTAATCCAGTCTTTTTTTATGGCAGTATAGTCGCAGCCTTTCTGCTGCATCTTTTTATTTAATCGAACCGCTTTGACCATTGTATCTGCTTGAGACGGCCGCATTCCGGAATGGTTCAGCAGACTGCCTATAAACCCATCATTCTTCCATGTATCATCAGAATTTCGAATTTCATGAAGATAAATAACATCCTGAAGTAAACTATAACGAAACGCATCCCACTGCCCTGTTTCATATGCTGTCATTTCACGGCCGCGTTTTAACAACGTTCCCGTCTTCAATCTGTCTGATATGCTGTTCATATATTTACGCAACATATTTCTTGCATCATCACCGAGTTCCATACGAACTATAAAATTACCGATAGCAGCATATTCATCTGCGTCAATCATTTCATCACTAATATAAGCGTAATTACACAGTATTTCCAAATATACCAATTTCAAATCATCCGAAACCTCATATAGCGCTACATCCTGTCTGCTACAGAAAAATTCTGCTTCTCCCACCTTTGACAATTCAATTATTTTATTGATAATTTCTGATAACAGAACAATATCCATTCCATCTATTGCCCCATCAAGCTCATAAGTTTTACCGCTCTTCGTGCCTAGTAATAACTTATCCGGTTTAAAAATTCCGCCCTCAACCGGGTTTGCGGAACACATTTCTACAAAATCTATGTATTGCAGGCCACCCTGAAGAAAATTATCAAAAAAAATCCCTTTGCCAGTCGCTGCAATACTGCCAGTTCCGGTATCTGACAAAAATATCAGCTTCTCTCCTACAGACGCATCCACTTTATCTCGATATTTCTTTATCCATTTATTCCTTTTATCACCTGTAATATCTGGGGCTATTTCTATTTCACGTCTGGAATGTTTCAGCTTTACTGCATTATTTTTTATAATGCCTTCCACATTATTCATATTTTTTTCTCCTATAAGTCATCCATGCTGAATTCCTGCTTATGCATCTCTACGGAATCCGAACCGTTACCGTATGTATTCAGCGCATATTTTGTCGGGACATATAAATTTTCAGTCATACCATTTAATGCATGTTCTTCATATAATGGCGGAACATCTATACTTTTGCGTTGCATTCCCTTTTTTAATTGCGCCTCAATTAATTTGATATTTGGAGTAATATGCGTAATCTGAAGCTGCGGACAGCTTACTTCATTTAATAACTTAGTTGGTGTAGTGCCTGCCGGGTGTTCCAAAATATACTGAAAAAAAGGCTGAAACCAATCATCGCTTTGCAAAATATTCTGCTGCTCCATCTGCTTTGCAAAATTTGTTGTAATGCTGTCAAAACTTGTTTGATACGACTTGTCCTTAAAATTAGGCAGTTTGGAAGCCCACATTGCAAGGGTCATATATCCAAGCCACCTGCAATTTTTATCCAATTCCTGCCTGAGTGCATATTCGTTCTGCTGCATTGCCTGTTCCTTTTGCGTTGTTTGATTAATGTTAGCCGTTTCCCTTCTATTTTGGTCATGTTTTTCAAGTGCCTGCCCTGTTTTCTTTAAAAGAAAAGCAACGCCCAATCCACATATGGCAACAACAAGTACACCCACCCATGAAAAAGCGAAGAATGCCACCACGCATAAAACCAGTGTGATAGTCACTGTCTTTGAGCCGACAGCATCTGACAGGGTTTCATATATCATCCCTATAATACCAATAATAACAAAAAGAACAAAACCTATTATAATGATATACCACATACTATTCCTCCTCTGCTGGTTCTTTAATATCAAAAACCATTTCTTTGTGTTCTTTTATCCTTGTGATTGTTTCCGAAGTAAACATACTACATTTCAAGCAGCGCTCCGCCTCTTTCTTTAAATTGTTTCCATCAGCACTTTCGAAAAACAACTCTATCCGGAACAAAAACTGATTTGGCTGTTCAATATCACTGCTTACTTTACAATGTCCGCCGATATAGCCATATCCTTCGTTTTTGCATTGTACAATCAAACGGTCTGCATATTCTCCTACAATATCCAGATATGTATCCAGACTGTACTTTCCTTTTTTTGACTCCCTCATATATTTAAACGAATCGAAAAGTTCTTGTAAAATTCCTTCCTTTTTATCGCTCATAACATTCTCCCTTAATACGCCAATGCGGCATCCAGTTCCCTAGTGTCGTCCACTTCAAATTCATCTTCCATAGTCTGATATTCCTGTGGAACTTCTTCTAATCCTATATCTCTTGTCACGGTGGTTTCATTCCACTGTCCAATTTCTTCTTCCAAAGAGTAATTCTTTGTACCCTCCTGATACTTATTTCCAACTTTCCTGATGAAATGGGAGGCACCCAATATAACACCTCGCACTTTACCCGCAATTTTATTTACAACAGTCTTCATCATATTCAGAGCTTTTTCAAAAAAATGTGTGAGTGCATTTTTTACTTTCACAAAAGCTCCTTTTATTTTATCTACTCCAATATAAAACAAATCCTTAGCCTTTTGCCACAGCCCCATTCAATGCGCCTCCCTTTCCGATTTTTTCTTTAACATATTCTTCCGATACACGCCTCGTAGTCACTGTATACTGATTGTCTTCCTGTATTTTTTTTAGGAACAGCGCTTCTTCAAGCGCTTTTTTTATCCTATCTGTCCCTATCCGTTCCTCTTTTAAATATGCAGTTTGCACAGCAGCCTTAAAAACTGCCATTGAAATGTCCGAGCCTGAAACATCCTCAATTTCAGACAGTTTCTCTATCACACTTTCCCGCGCAGTCTCAATTGGTAATTCCGGAACAAGATAGTGTTTCCAAATGCTTTTCCGCATTTCCTTATTTGGCATTTTGAATTGTATGTGGCTTGTAATTCTTCTATAAAATGCCGTATCATAATTCTGTATAAAATTTGTTGTAAACAAAACAATACCCTTATGCCTGTCCAGCAATTGAAGTAATACACTTCTGGTCTGATTCACACTGACATCCGTGGCATTATTCATTGATGTTACGCGCTTTGACAGCAGCGCATCCGCTTCGTCAAAAAACAATATGGCATTTGCTTCCTCTGTTTTTCTAAACAATTCAACTAAATTTTTTGATGTTTCACCAACATATTTAGACTCTATATCTGCATAATTTACTATCACCAATTTTCTTCCGAGATAATTGGCTATGGCATGGGCAGTCATAGTTTTTCCTGTCCCCGATGATCCATACAAATTAACAGAAACATTTTTATTCGTCTTAAATACTTTTTCCAATCCCCATGTGCCATAAATCAAATTTTTATTTTCTTCTATTGAAATTATATATTTAATCTTACTCTTTGTTTCATCATCAAGAATCACATCTTCAAATGAATACAACGGTTCTGATTCACTGATGGTCAATTCCTGCTTCTTTTGTTTCCTTACATTCGCATTTGTGTCATTTAGTCTTTGTTCATGATTAATCGGCACTGTATTACCTCCCAAAATTCAACCAAATAGTATTGTCAAAAAGTGTACCTTTTGATATTTGTGTCTACAGAGCATCAGGTGGGTTATCAGGCTGGAAAATGGAAAACACATAACAAAATGTGGCAAAAAACGGCAAAAATCCCACCAAAATACTTGTAATATCATAAAAGACGCTATATAATTAATTGCAGTTGCGGCTGTCAAAAGGTACACTTTGGGGAACTGCTTTTACTATGTTTCTGAACCAGCCTGTATTCCCGCAGTCTGCGGTAGAAAGTAGTCTTGCTCAAAAAGAGATGATTGAAAACAGGAATCTAAATATCATAACCGATGCGGTATGTGGATGGTATCGTTACAACATTAGATTTGCATTGCCTGTATATGATGATAAAACTGGGAAAGTAGCAAGACATAATATTTATTCGGCAAGTATGCTTGTCCGCCATGCGAATGATGGCAGGAAATATCTGTATGATATTCTGGCAATAAAAAAAGAAACGAGTAGCCCGCTTAAATGAAAACACTGTACGGTAAAAACCCATTTCTTATTGTCAATAATAAGCTATTTTTTAATTCCTCTCAATCCCCAATTTTTCAAAGAAAATGTTTTAAAATAATTATATACTAATTTCGTATTTTTCATCGATAATAATTGCACAAAAAAAGCGCCTTTAGCGCCTTTTTAACCATTTAACCCTCTCGACTGCCTATCCATATCCTCAATGGCAATATCATAAATTTCACCTAAGGACGCGCAATATTCCAATACTTTCCACGGCTCATTGGTATGAAAATGGATTTTTATCAGTCCTTCCTTTCGTTAGCTTTTTAATATGTGCCGTAATAATTGTATAACTGTATGAGTTAATCGTTATCTTAATATGATCCGTTTCACAATACCAATTTTTACCTTGTTTATAAATCTTACAATTCTTTTCTAATATCTTGTTCTTGCAATATTCCACTACATCGGCATCCTCTATTTTCAGATTTTTCTTTATTCTTTCCACACCCATTTCCGTCGTATGGATTTTATCCATATGGTCAAGCAGTATTTTTCCTTCCGCTATTTTATTCCCGGACGTTTTATCAAGCACAATGAATTCCTCCGCATCGCTATACTTTTATAAAAAACCCCTCATATATTCCCACCGGCACATCTTCTCCAAAATCATATTGTTCCACCATATCCTTTTCAAATCCATATACCGTCACCATTTGTTTTTCCGGGTCAACAATCCAATATTCTCTAACCCCTGCCGCACGATACTTAAACAGTTTTGTCATATAATCTCTTGGTTTGCTGCTCTGCGAAACAATTTCCACCACCCAGTCCGGCGCACCATGGCATCCTTTTTCATCCAATCTTGATGGATCACAAATAACAGAAATATCAGGCTCTACATAATTTATATCGTCATCATTCAAAAATACTGCAAATGGAGCCGCCAATGCTTCACATTTTCCTCCATTACTATCAATATAGTTCGCTATCGCTTGATGTATTTTACGGCTTATCTTTTGATGAGTCCAGCTTGGCGGTGCCATATAATATATTTTTCCGTCAATCAGCTCCGCCCGTTCGCCGTCCGGCAACTCATAGATGTCTTTAATCGTGTAACTTTCTTCTCTTTTTAGCACATCCACAATATCCACCTCCATTACAATTTCATTATAGCCAATCATGAATAGAATAACAACCGCCTATTCTTTTGTTTTAGAAAAAAAGCCGGAAATACAGCGTTTCATCAGCAAAACCCTCTATTTCCGGCTCTTATTCAAAACTGCGGATAACAGGACTTGAACCTGCACGGGTGAACCAACGGCACCTAAAACCGTCGCGTCTGCCAATTCCGCCATATCCGCATTACTTAGATATATTAGCATTTACCTGCTTTACTGTCAATATGAAACCCCAAACTCGAAAATCAATTTTAGCAGACAACAAAATATCCCATGGAATAAAACAATCGCCAAAACCCGGCATACAATGCTGCCCCGGACATCCCTTGTCAGCTATAAAAAGCATGGCAAAGGAATCATCCGAGGCGCACTCTCTGCAACAAATCCGCAGTTCTATTTCTTCAATATATTCTTTTTGTAAAACTCGTAAGCCTTATCCCATTCCGCCCCGTTTTCCGGTTCGTATACCGTAGGCGCTTCCGAATTGGCGATCACTTCCCTGGCTTCTTTCAGGTTCTTGATGACTCCCCCTGACATAAGCTGGATCGCGATATTACCGAATACGGTAGCCTCCACCGGCCCCGCTATGACAGGGATACCGCTTGCATGCGCCGTAAACCGGCAAAGAAGCTTGCTCTGGATACCGCCGCCTACCATATGGATCGCATGGTAGTCCTTCCCGGTGCATGCTTTGATCTCTTCCAGGGCATAACGGTATTTGAGCGCCAGGCTCTCGTTGATACAGCGGACGATCTCCCCTTCCGTCTGTGGAACCTTCTGCCCGGTGCGCTCGCAATACTCCCTGATCCGTTTCGGCACATTGCCGGCAGGGCTGAACTCAGGCGCGTCCGGATCGATAAAGCATTGGAAAGGCTCCGCCGCCTCGGCCAGCTTCTCCAGCTCGGAAAAACTGTATTCTTTCCCTTCCCGTATCCACTGCCTTCTGCTTTCCTGGATCAGCCAGAGGCCGATGATATTCTTCAGGAAAGAAGTCTTGCCGTCCGTTCCCGTTTCGTTCGTTATATTCAGCTCTTCCGACTGCTTCGTCAGAACCGGTTTTTCCAGTTCCGTCCCGAACAAAGACCAGGTTCCGCAGCTGACAAAGATAAAATCATCTTCCTTCGAAGGCACTGCCGTCAGCGCGCACTGTGTATCGTGTCCCGCCACGGCGACCACATCCATAGCACCGATGCCCAGCTCTTCCTGGATCTCTTTTCTAATGGGGCCAAGAAGCGTCCCCGTAGGAACCACTTCCGTCAGAATCTTCTTCGGAATGCCGAATTTCTCCGCCACTTCCATCACCCAGCCCGGTGTCAGCGGATCGCTCATCTGGGTGGTGGATACGATGGATCTTTCGCTTTTCTTTACGCCGGATAAAAAGTAATTGAACAAATCCGGCATTAGCAGCAGACAGTCCGCCCGGTCAAGAAGCTCCGGGCGCTGCTCTTTTAATGCCAACAGCTGGAATGCCGTATTGATCTCCATAAACTGGTTGCCGGTCAGTTCGTAAAAGCGTTCCCTGGGAATGAGGGTAAATCCTTTTTCCACCATTCCCTCCGTCCTGCCGTCACGGTAATGCACCGGGTTTTCCAGCAGATACCCCTTTTCGTCCAAAAGGCCGAAGTCCACGCCCCAGGTATCCACGCCGATGCTGTCCACGCTTCCATAAGCTTTTGCTTTGATCAATCCCTGCTTGATCTCATGGAAGAGACGCAGCACATCCCAATACATCGTACCGTTTACTATGACCGGATCATTGGAAAAACGGTGTATTTCCTCTGCCGTGATCTTATCCCCGTCAAAGGTTCCCAGCATGACCCTGCCGCTGGAAGCGCCAAAGTCCACTGCAAGGACTTTCGTTTCTTTTTTGGCTACATCCATTCTGTTTCCTCCGTCTCTTATTTATACAGCGGTCCGTATGTCTGGCATGCTCTGAAGTCCTGGCCCTCTTTATCCATACCGAAAGCATTCCATGCTGCCGGACGGAATATCTTTTCTTCCGGAACGTTGTGCATAGCAACCGGAATTCTTAACATAGAACACATAGTGATCAGGTCTGCACCGATATGTCCGTAGCTGATTGCGCCATGGTTAGCGCCCCAGTTATTCATCACGTCATATGCCGTCTTAAATGCGCCTTCGCCTGTGGTTCTCGGTGCGAACCATGTGCAAGGCCATGTATAGTCCGTTCTCTTCCAAAGCACGTCGGTTACTTCCTCAGGAAGTTTTACCGTCCAGCCTTCTGCGATCTGAAGCATGGGCCCAAGTCCTTTTACAAGGTTCAGACGGATCATTGTCACCGGCATCTCCGCTTCCGTTACAAAACGGGAAGAATAGCCGCCGCCTCTGAAATAACCGAAGTCTGCTGCATTCCATGTGGTAGCTTTCAGGATCGCTTCCTGGTCTTCTTCCGTCACTTCATACCAAGGCTTCATCACGCCGTTGCCGTCCGCGTCTTTTGCCTGTCCGCAAGCGTCCAGACATGCCGCGCCCGAATTGATCAGGTGGATGAACCCGCCCGCTTCTTTTGCAACGCCTTCGATATCGTATCCTGTCGCTTTCTTCACTGCTTCCGGGCTCCAGTATGTACGTACATCCGCGAAAATCTGCGCGCGGTTGGTGAGCAGTTTCATAAACATCATGCCAAGGCCGTTCAAAACATCGTTTTCCGTCGCCAGAACATAAGGCTCCCTTGCACCGTTCCAGTCGAAAGAAGTATTCAGCATCGCTTCCGGGAAATCGCAGTTCGGATAGAAGTCCGTCCACTGTCTCTGTCCCTGGAAACCTGCGGCAATCGCATTGTGGCCGACCATTTCTTCTTCTCTTCCTTCCGGCAGGTTCTTGTTGCCGTTCATCAGGTCTTTAATGATAATCATCATTTTTACGACAAATTCCCAATCCTTCTCTTTTTCCTCTGCGGATTTTTGAACTGCTTCCGGATTCTTGTCGAAGCCTTCTTTGCATTTCTCTTTTGTCCAAGCCAGAGCTTTTTCAAACTCAGCCTTATCGTAAATTTCTTCTGTCATACGGCGGATGATTTCCACTTCGTCCACGGATTCCACACGCATGCCGAGATATTCCTCGATAAATGCAGGATCGATAATGGAGCCGCCGATACCCATACAGATAGAACCGATCTGTAAATAAGATTTTCCTCTCATAGTCGCCGCTGCCACTGCCGCGCGTCCAAAACGGAGCAGTTTCTCTTCCACATCCGCCGGAATGTCGGTAGCGTCCGCATCCTGTACGTCATGTCCGTAGATGCCGAATGCCGGAAGCCCTTTCTGTGCATGAGTTGCAAGAACGCTTGCCAGGTAAACTGCGCCCGGTCTTTCCGTTCCGTTAAATCCCCATACGCCTTTGATCGTCATAGGATCCATATCCATTGTTTCCGCGCCGTAGCACCAGCAAGGGGTTACGGTCAAAGTAATGGAAACCCCTTCTTTTTTAAACTTCTCCGCGCATGCTGCCGTCTCGCCTACGCGTCCGATCGTGGTATCCGCAATCACTACCTTTACCGGCTCGCCGTTGGAATATTTCAGGTTTTCGGTAAACAGCTTCGCTGCTGCCTTTGCCATGTTCATCGTCTGGTCTTCCAGAGATTCCCTTACCTTCAAATAACCCCTTCTTCCATCGATCGTCGGCCGGATGCCGATTACCGGATAATCCCCAATCATTCTGTTTTCTGCCATCTAATAATACCTCCTTTTCAAAAGACACTCATTGGTTACTATTAATATAATAATATCACTCGTTTTATGAAACGCATTGTGATATAATAGCATAAAATATAACAATATTCACTTTTTCAGGATCAGGCAGACATATCGAAGATGCCGCCGTCCTCTTACCTGCAAAAACAAGGAGAAACCTATGCTATATCTGGATTACAATGAAAAGCAAATGCATGGAACGAAAGAATTTCCCATCGCTTTTTACCATGTGGATAACAGCCATCCCCGATATGAAATGCCTTTTCACTGGCATAAAGAATATGAAATCGTAAGAATCCTGCAGGGAGAGTTCTGCCTCATGCTGACGGATCAGGAGTTTATCGCCCGCAGCGGGGAAAGTTTTCTTATTCCCAGCGGCGCGATCCATGGAGGAATGCCGGAAAACTGCATTTATGAATGTCTCGTTTTCGATTTGGACATCCTCTTTCTTCATGCGGACTCCTGCCGGCAGTACTTAAAGAAAATAAAACATCAGGATATTATTATCCACCCGATCATCACCGCCCAGGCTCCTTCCCTGTGCCTCGCCATTGACAAACTGTTCTCTTCCATGTCCCAAACCTCTCCCGGCTTTGAACTCACCGTCATCGGCTCTCTCTTCCAACTGTTCGGCCTTATTTTTCTGGAAAAATATTATACTTGCAGCACACCCGGCTTTGAATCCCCCTTCCGGCACATGGAACAGCTCAAGCCGGTCTTCGAATATATTGAAAACCATTATTCCTCCAGCATCAGCTTGCAGCAGCTTTCGCAGATCTCAGGAATGTCGCCAAAATATTTTTGCAGATACTTTCAGACGATCGCCCATAAAACACCGATGGATTACCTGAATTATTACCGGATCGAACACGCCTGTACCATGCTTTGCACTACCGATTCCCCCATTACCTCCATCGCCTACGACTGCGGTTTCAACGATTGCAGTTACTTCATCAAACTTTTTAAAAGGTATAAACATATTACTCCAAAGCAATACCAGATGCAGATGAAAAAATAAAATAAAAAGATAGATAAGGGGCAGAGATTTTTCTCTGCCCCTCTTTTGATAACCAAATTTTATTTTTTCTTACTATATAAATTCATTATGCCATTTTCAAAAACACTTTGCTTTTCAATCGCAATATGTTTCTTCCATTAGTCATAAAGGTTAGGAGCGATAGAAGGATCTTCTATGTTCGTGCTGTCATACCAGTAACCTTCTGTCGGGATATCGCTTACTGTTTCACCGTTAGCGATTGCTGTCAATGTTTCCACTGTCTTAATACCCATTGCAAGAGGAGACTGTGTAACTGCACCAAACATTGTACCGTCTTTGATTGCGCCCTTGATTACGGAACCTGCATCAAAACCTGCTGCCAGGATATCCCCAGCTGCTGCATCTGATCCTAATACGCTTAAGTTACCGTTTGCTGTCAGAATTCCTTCAGCTGCAACCTGGTTGGAACCAAATACGCCGATGGTATCTGCTTTATTCAAGATAACAGAAGCTTCTGTTGCACAAAGTTCAACGGTTGTCTGAGCGGGAACTGCTACTTCGATAATGATATCAGCGCTTGCTTCGTCGCCAGCGTCTTTACAATTATTTACATAATATTCATTACCGATAACTGCAACTGTCTTTCCGTCAGCTGCTGCTAACTCGCTGAATCTATCGATAAAACCAAGACCACGGCTTGTGATGGACTCAGAAGTTGCTTCCTGATTTACTTCACCAATTCTTACAGGAGCTGTTGCATTTGCGATTGTGTCTTTCAGAGCAGGATAAAGATTGTCTGCTGCTGTTGCGCCAGCGCCATAGTTGTCTGTTGCGATGGTAGAAAGGACAGAACCAGCCGGAGCATCCGGAATACCGGAGTCAAAGCATACTACCGGGATGCCTTTGTCCATAGCTGCCTGTAATGAGTCAAGGCATGACTTCTGGTCACAAGCTGCAAGGCCGATTCCATCGGGATCGTTGTTGATTGCGCTGTTCAGCATATTAACCTGATCCGCGATATCGGATTCTGCGTTAGGGCCTGTACAGTTTGCTGTAACGCCCAAATCTGCTGCTGCCTGGTTAACGCCGGTAACAGCTGCCTGCCAATAAGAAGACTGATAGCTCTTTACAATGATTTCAAACGTATAGTTGCCGCCAGCTGCTTCTTCTGCGGGAGCTGCTTCTTCTGCCGGAGCTGCTTCCTCTGCGGGTGCTGCTTCTTCTGCCGGAGCTGCCGTTTCTGCCGGAGCTGCTGCTTCTTCTGTTTTGTTGCCGCAGCCAGCGAAAACTGTCGCTGTCATAGCTGCACACATCAATACTGCCAAAATTTTCTTTTTCATTTTCTTTCCTCCTAAAATATTTGGTTATCTTTATATGATGTCACTTTCGTGACTCCATACCATCGTGAAATTACGCGGCCTCCGCCTTTTTCTTTTTCAGGATATCCACCATTACCGCTCCGATCAAAACCATGCCCGTAATAATCTGCTGCCAGTTTGCCTGCAGTCCGATATACGGAAGCCCTGTCTTCAATAAACAGATAACAAACACGCCTAAAAGCGAACCCGTGACGCTTCCAACGCCTCCGGAAGCGGAAACCCCGCCAATAATTGCTCCGCCGATCGCTTCCAGCTCAAATCCGGCTCCCGTACCAGGCTGCACAGTCGAAAATACTGCGGAATATGCGATGGATGCCAGACCTGCAAAAAGCCCGGAGATCACATATGCCATAATATGATAAAATTTTACGTTAATACCTGATAAAATCGTCGCTTCTTTATTACTGCCGATCGCAATGGTATATCTTCCGATCTTCGTATGGTTGAGTACAAAAGACATCAACAATACCAGAAGCAGTACCCAGAGAAATCCCAGCGGGTATTTGGTATCCCCGATCGTAATCTTAAAGATATCCCTGAACCAGCTTCCTTCCGCTCCGCCGGTGGGCCAGGAAATACCAAAACTTTTGGAGCAAATAGAGCCAAGCCCTCTCGTAATCATGCATGTACACAGAGTAGCCAAAAACGGCGGCAGACTCATAAGGGATACTAAAGCGCCGTTTAATGTTCCAATCAATACGCCAAACAGAACGGAAACCAGCATTCCTGCCCAAGTGGGCCATCCACAATGGATCACCAGATAACCGCCGGCCAGCGAATAACAGATCAGCCCTGTTCCGATTGACAGATCCACCCCGCCCGTAATCAACGGGAACGTTACGCCGATCGCCATCAACGCTATATAATAGGAATAATCCATAATACTGAGTACCGTCGTATACCTTCTGAAGTTAGCGCTGAATATACTAAAAAATGCAAATAATACAATTACCACCAGAAGAACGATTATTTTTTGACTTCCCGCCCCGGAAAAAATTGACTTTTTCTTTTCTGCCGGTGCATTTCCAACCGATTTACCCATCTTTTCATCCTCCATCCTATATCTCTCGCGTCGCCATATTCATTATGATTTCCTGCGATGCTTCGGAGATGTCGATTTCTCCTGTCTTCCTGCCTTCACACATAACAACGATACGGTCGCTCATTCTCAATATTTCCGTCATTTCAGAGGAAATCATAATGATCGATTTTCCCTCTTCCGCCAGCCGGTTCATCAGTTTATATATTTCGTTCTTTGCACCGACGTCGATACCCCTGGTAGGCTCATCAAAAATCAAAACATCACAGTTTCTGATCAGCCATTTTGCTATAACCACCTTCTGCTGGTTGCCGCCCGACAGATTCACTACCAGCTGGTCCACGCCGGGGGTCTTCGTCGCCAGAGAATCCACATAATCCTGCGCCACTTTATTTTCGGCCTTTTTATTAATAAACAATCCCTTTACAAAATTTTCCATCGTTGCCATGGTGGAATTCTCCGCCACCGACTTCTGCACGACGATACCGTAACGCTTCCGGTCCTCCGACAGATAACCGATTCCGCATTTTACCGCATCTTCAGGCGAATTGATCTCCACTTTCTTTCCATTGATTGTAATCGTTCCGCCTGTCTTGGGATCCGCTCCGAAGATCGCACGGGCCGTCTCCGTTCTTCCCGCCCCCATCAGACCGGAAAAACCGAGAATTTCTCCTTTACGAAGTTCAAAGCTGACATCCTGAACCATTCTTCCTGCATTTAAGTGTTCTACCTTAAGCACGACGGGAGCATCCTTTGCCACCGAGCTTTCCGTCTTCGGATCTTCATAAATAACGCGCCCCACCATCATATTAATGATGTCGTCCTTGGTGCAGTCATTCGTAATCAGCGTACCCACATAAGTTCCATCCCTCATAACCGTTACCCTGTCCGTAATGACCTTGATTTCATCCATACGATGCGATATGTATACGATTCCAAGCTGCTGCTTGCGCAGATCCCTGATAATCTTAAAGAGTTCTTCTATCTCCGCTTCTGTCAGCGCTGCCGACGGCTCGTCGAAAATAATGACTTTCGCTTCATGGGAAATCGCTTTTGCAATTTCACACATCTGCTGTTTGCCGACGGTCAGGTTTCCCATCATCTCCGTAGGGTCTATATCGATATTGAGCCGTTTGAACAGTTTTTCCGCTTCTTCATTCATCTTTTTATCATCAATACGGATACCTTTCTTAAACTCCCTGCCGATGAAAATATTCTGCGCTACCGTCAGATGCCCAAGCATATTCAACTCCTGGTGTACGATAACAATACCCTGGTCCTGCGCATCCCTTGTATTATGGAATTCCACTTCCTTGCCTTCATATACAATGCTGCCGGAATCCTTTGTATAGATTCCTGTAAGAACCTTCATCAAAGTTGACTTGCCCGCACCGTTTTCTCCCATCAGAGCGTGTACTTCGCCTTTTCTTACTTCAAAATTTACATGGTCCAATGCATGCACGCCCGGGAAAGATTTATCTATGTCCTTCATTGTTAAGATTATATCGCCCATTCTTTTACCTTCGCCTTTCCAGATTTCTCATAATCATTTTTGCCGCATAAACGTCAATTCTTCCTGCGCCTTGTGACAACATCCGCATAAACCGCTACGATAACGATAATACCCGTAATAATGAGCTGATAGTCCTTGCTGAAGCCAAGCGCCAGGATGCCCTCCTGCAAAAGCGCTATAATAAACACGCCGATCACCGTGCCGCTGATGGAAGCAAGGCCGCCGGCCATAGAAGTTCCGCCCATTACACAGCCCGCAATGGCCTCATTATTATACGAATCGCCATATCCGGGCTGAACAGTGGTGTACGCCGCTACATAGAAAATAGCCGCAATGCCAACCAATGTGCCGCAAATGATATATGCCAGCATTTCCCATTTCTTTACATTAACGCCGGAAAGCCTTACCGCCTCTTTGTTGCTTCCAAGGCTCAATATGTAACGTCCTGCCTTCGTCTGGTTTAAAATAATGGAGCAAATAACCGCAAATACGAGAAATATGACAAGCCCTACCGGGAAATTCCCCATCTTTACAAAATTCCTGTACCATCCGTTCGCATCCACCGACTGGGGCCAGCTGACGGACTGTGTCTTTGTAAATACGGATGCAAGCCCCTTTGCTATATTCATGCTTGCCATGGAAATAATAAACGGCGGAACCGTCCAATACGCTACAAAATATCCATTAAACACACCGAACAAAAAGCCTACCAAAACGCTGATCAGCAGACTGAGTACGAGCGGAACGCCGTGTTTTGTCAGGCAGTATCCCGAAACCAGCGCGGAACAGAACATGACCGGGCCGATGGAAAAATCGATGCCGCCGGTAGCAATAACAAACGTTACGCCTAACGACAAAAAACCAAGAAAATACGCATAGTTCAATGCACTCATAATTCTTTGCACGCCGACAAATTTACTGCTCAGCATACAAAAAATTGCATACATCAGTATCAGTACACCACATAATACAATTCTGTTAATACCAATTTTTTTCACGATTGGATTCTGTTTAATCTTTTCCAACTCTCTTCCTCCCAACTATATTTCGTTTGTAACATAATCCTGCTTCCACATCGGTAAATATGCAGAACTTCTATAAATATTTATATTTAATATTCCGATGCATTCCGCACCGGATTATGTCCGTAATACTAACCGGCTCTTTGTTTTATCATTCGGCAAAAGCCGTCCGGCATACTTTTCTTTCCCAGCCTCTTGCCAATATATAAGAATGTCTATATAATGTCATTGATTCTACATTCATTAAGGAGATAATATATGAACGATTTCAATGCAAAATTTTCAAAACGATTTATTCTTCTCTTTCCGGTTCTGTTCGCCCTTGTTCTCTGTGCCTGCCGGAAAGAAGAAAGCCCTGCCGCGCCTGTCTCGCCCTTCTCGGATTCCACCTGGGAATATACGGTCGAAGACATCCTGGCTTATGAAGGCTCCTCCCCCGAGACCTACGATTCCGTATATGGAGGCATCTGCTATACTTATCCCAAAACTTATCAGGAACATCAGGGAACGATCAAATATATGTTTGATGACAAAGAACGCCTGATGTGCATTGCCTGGGCCTGCTCTGCCGATGAAGCGCAGGAACTTTATGACTTTTACGACCTTATTGAAAAGGATGTCAATTCACAGACCGGTGAAACGGGCAGTTCATCCAATACCGGCTGCGTCTGGTACCGGGAGAACGGAAATATCATCTTAAGCCTTATGATCACTTCCGATTTAAAAGCGATGCAATATGCCTATCTTCATCCCGATGTATCAAGTCTTCCAAAAGAATAAACGCACCTGATTCTGACGTATTTATTATATAAATTACCACTTCTCTTTTAAATTGAATTTCTTACAAAAAAGGGTTAAAAATCTACTACGCTAAAATCGGCGTAAAAAATATCCCCTTTTGTCTGACACCGGTTCTGTCTGACAAAAGGGGAATACTTTTGTTTTCTATTCTATTTTTTCTTAAGCCTCTGTTATTTTACCATCCAAGTCCCATAAATCTTCCCAGCCGGAAGCCCCCTGCCATAAAAATACCTGTCCTTTGATCAAACGGCAGTTTTTATCCGCTTTCCGTATTTTTTCCATTTCTTCCGGTGTCAGCGGGTCTTCGGTCACGCACTTGAGATTGCTCACATACTGTGGTTCTTTCACTGAAAAAGGAATCGGGATCTGTCCCCTTTGGGCTGCCCATTTCAGGCAGACCACTGCCGGATGCACATGGTGCGCTTCCGCGATTTCGACGATTTCCGCCATCTGCGTGTCCGCCACGTCTTCGCTCGTCCTATCCCTTTCCGGCCTTGACGGGGAACCGATCGGGCAATACCCAATTGGCTGTATTCCATGTTCCAGCGCATAAGCAAAAAGTTCTTCCTGCTGAAAGCCGGGATGGCACTCCATCTCTAATGCTGCCGGCTTGATCCTGCACAAAGGCAGCACTGCCTCCAGCTTCGGAATCGTCATGTTAGACATTCCTATATAACGCACCAGCCCTTTGTCCACCAGTTCTTCGCACTGTTTCCATGTATCCATAAACTCGTCGATGGAAAAAGGCCTGGAATCGGGATTCCTGGAATCGCCGCTGCAGCCGGGCGCATGATAGTTCGGGAAAGGCCAATGCACAAAATACAAATCGATATGATCCAACTGCAGATCCTTCAGGCTTTTCTCGCAGGAACGCAATACCTCCCTGTGCATATCGTTCCATACCTTTGAAGTAATAAACAGCTCTTCCCTTTTAATCTCGGACTCTTTGAAAATTCTTTGAAGCACCTCGCCGATCCTGTCCTCGTTTTGATATACCGACGCACAGTCGATCAACCGGTAACCGCTTAAAATTGCTCCGAATACCGCATTGCTTACTTGCTCCGGCGTATATTTATCCGATCCGAAAGTCCCCAGCCCGACGACGGGTATCTCTTCTCCTGTATACAATTTCCTTTTCGGAACATCGACAGGGTTAATTTTATTATCCATCTATGCTTTCCTCCCCATTTCTCCTGATGCTTCCCAACGCAGACTTTAATCTTTAAATGTAACAGCCACTTTGCCGCATTGTCCTCCTGCCATGAGAGCGTACGCTTCGTCCGCTTTTTCCAGAGGGAATTCGTGGGTAATCAAATCTTCCGGATGAATTCCCCATCTCACCAGACGTTCCACCAGTTCTTCCATTTTCCACAGAGACGTTACCCAGGAGCCGAAAATTGTCTTCTGTCCATGGATGATATCCGGACTCGGATTGAACGTACATGTTCCGCCTTCGCCTACGAACGCGATCTTTCCCCATTCTCTCGTTGCCCTAATTGCAAGCTGCCTTCCCGCATCGTTGGCGCTGGCATCGATGGCCCGCTCCACGCCTTTGCCGCCCGTTACCGCAAGGATCTGGCCAAGAGTATCCTCCCCCGGCTTAAACACATGATCCACAAGGCCCAGCTTCTTTGCCAGATCGATGCGGTAATCGTTCATTTCCACGCCGATCAGCTGATTTGCTCCCATGCATTTCGCAAGCATCAATGCTGCAAGCCCTACCGGCCCAAGCCCTGTTACGAGTACCGCATCATTGCCGCAAACGCCGATTTTCTCGATCGCTTCGTAAACGGTGCCGAACCCGCATGCTACCTGTGCGCCATCTTTATAGCTCAGTTCATCCGGCAACGCGATCAGGTCCTTCTCCTCCGCCAGTATGTAAGGAGCCATTCCTCCGTTCCTCTGCCAGCCATAAGCCTGTCTGTGTTCGCTCGTACAGGAAATATAATATCCCCTCCGGCAGTCGTTGCATACGCCGCATCCCGAAATATGATAAATGACAACCCTGTCACCCTTTTTAAAGCGTTTCAGTCCTTCTCCTTCTTCTACAATCACGCCGCAAGGCTCATGTCCTGCAATCATGCCCGGTATATAGCCTTCCGGCCCTTTTCCCACATGCTCCCTGTAAATACAGCGGATATCGCTCCCGCAGATCGTCGTCGCCTTCGTCTGTACCAGCACCTGCCCGTGTCCCGGTTTCGGCACATCAAACTCCTTCAGCTCCACCGTGCTGTTTCCAGGCAATATCGCTCCCATCATCTTGCTCATACCTCTTTTTCCTCCTTCATTTTTTCTATTTTTGCTTTTTCCTGTCTCTCTTCTTATAATTTTATTATACTTTATTCCTTTTCTTCCGTAAGAGCTTCTTTTGACATTTTATACTTTTTTATGTCGTGTTGGCGAAGGTGTTGGGCATGCGAGCGACAAGGCAGGGGGTAGCAAAGAAGAAGGGCGGGCAGACGGGAACAAAAGGGAACGAGGAAGGGAAGGCCCGGCGGAATCCGTTCCTGATACTTATTGACGGGAAAACAGGATTCTTTCCACTGCTCCTGCTTCCCCAAAGTTTCCGGCCGCCTGAAAAATATTAACCCTCTCCGTATCGCTGCTCCTGTCTTTAAATGCCGGGAAAAGAAACCCGCATTCCGGCTTCCCCGGCTCATAATCGCCGCTGACCGGGCAGACCGCACAGACCAGGAACTGATAGACCTCTTCTGATTCCCACAGACTTTCCTTGTCACTGGCTTTCAGCGGGACATCATAACTGCCATGGAAAAAATAAACGGCATAGCTTCCATCCGCCTTGTATGCCTTGCCGAATTCCTCATAAAACACATCCAACATGGCATCATTTTTCAACCCGCATTCCTTCAATGCCATAAGCAGCTGCCATATGCTTCCCGGCCTCTGATCCGCTTCCCCAAAAACATACTCTTTTAATTGTACATTTGTATCCGAAAAAGGAATTGCTTTTGCTATATCAAGGTTGATCTGCTGATCCTTTTGAGACAGCCTGTGAAAATGTTTATTAAAAGTTCCATCCACAAATCCCTCTTCATCCAGATATGCCCCTGCGATCCTGTCAAAACAATTCCGCCTCAATGTCATACGCCTGGTCAGTTCCAACATATCCTCACGGTTAATTTTCCCCATACATCCACGCTCCCTGCGAAACGCCGCATTCCCCGGCCGGATATGCGACAGTCTGCTTCCTATATTTTTTGTGTACAAAATTATAACGCATCCCCCATAAAAGAACAATAACCTATGAAACAAAATTAACTTCACCACCCCACGAAAATCAATTTTGGAAATCCAGGCTCATTGCGGACTTTTGGTGACATCCGTGTCACCAAATTGCTGTTTGCTGAACGGAATATTAAGAAAATC
>ERZ808054.744-NODE-744-length-25138-cov-4.073660_pt1 | contig 25138 bp, 24 predicted proteins | sample MGYA00380201_ERZ808054 | MGnify/ENA primary metagenome ERZ808054 (study PRJEB31490, sample SAMN06133419) | mouse gut metagenome | isolation source: Z5_2 | host: mice | place: China: Chengdu | collected 2015-05 ...
CCGAAGGCATCCAGGACCTCGGAGGCGGCGGTTCCCTGGCCGAAGGTAAGAAAGGTCACCGTAATCCCGTATTCCTTATAAAAGGCCAGGAACCTGCGGACCTGATTCCGGTCGCTGATGGTGGCCATCATATATAATTCATTCATAGAGACCTCACAATCTATAATTGTAACAGTTCAGCCTTGCATCTTCTTGCTTTCAACGCTTTTTTGCCAGGAATCTTCGCAGGGCTGAACTGTTACCTACAATTCAATAATGGCATTGTCTTCCAGAAGATCAAAGGACAGGGCAGGGCTTTTTGCTCCCAGAGCCTTTTTCCTGCGCTGTTCGGCCATCCTGGATGCCAGCCCCATAACCTGAATGGTGATCAGAGGGGTCATGGCTACCATGGCCACCACGCCGAAGGCATCGGTTACAATATTGCCGCCCACCGAGAGACAGGCGCCCTGTGCCAACGGCAGTAAAAAGGCAGCTGTCATGGGGCCGGATGCCACGCCGCCGGAGTCGAAGGCGATGGCAGTGTAGAGCTTCGGCACAAAGAAAGAAATGGATAAAGCCACCGCATAGCCCGGTATCAAAAACCAGAGAATAGAAATTCCGGTCAGGACACGGACAATGGAAAGTCCCAGAGAGATGGCTACGCCGATGGAGAGTCCCGTTCCCATGGCTCTGGCGGAAATGGCACCGTCGGTGATTTCTTCCACCTGTTTGTTAAGCACATATACGGCAGGTTCAGCCTTTACGATAAAGTAGCCGATTACCATGGCAATGGGAATTAAAATTTCCGGATGGCTCTGCCCTGCAAGCACCTGGCCCAGATAATTTCCGGCTGGCATGAAGCCCACGTTGGCGCCGGTTAAAAACAGTACCAGGCCCACATATGTATAAGCTAACCCCACCAGGATCTTTATCATTTTCCGTTTTGAAAGCTTCAGCATAAGAACCTGGAACACCATAAAAAACAGGAATATAGGCATCAGGGAGATGGAGATTTCCTTCATATAAGTAGGAATCTCCAGGGAAAACAGCATCCAGAGCTGTCTGGAGTTTTCCACTTCGAAAGCTGCAGGGGCCGTATATACGGCATCCTGGGGGTTGTAGATCATTCCCAGGACCATCACAGCCAGAATAGGTCCCACGGAACACAGCGCCACCAGACCAAAGCTGTCGTCGGCTGCATGGCGGTCGCTTCGGATGGCGGAGATACCGACACCGAGAGCCATAATGAAGGGAACGGTCATGGGGCCGGTGGTTACGCCGCCGGAGTCAAAGGCAATGCTTAAAAAATCCTCAGGGACGAAAATTGCTAGGGCAAATGCCAGCAGATAGAATAAAACAAGCAGGGGAGGAAGCGGCATGGAAAACAGCATACGCAAAAGGGCGAGAACCAGAAACACTCCCACACCAAAGGCCACAGATAAAATCAGCGTCATATTGGGGACCGCCGGAACCTGACCTGCCAGAACCTGTAAATCCGGTTCGGAAATGGTGACAATAAACCCCAGTAAAAAGGCGATGAAAATGATCATCGCAAGATTTCTGCTTTTTGTAAGGCAGGAGCCGACCCGTTCGCCCATGGGAGTCATGGACATTTCAGCTCCCAGCGTAAAAAACATCATTCCCACCAGAATCATCACAGCCCCCATCAGAAAGCACAGAAGAATACTGGAGGAGATCGGTGCAATGGTAAAGCAGAGCATCAGTACAATGCAGATAATGGGAAGCACTGCCTGAAGCGCCTCCTGCCATTTCTCTTTTAGTTTTTTTCTGATTCCCAAATTACTATCAACTTCCTTTCATGAGACACTTATTACCATATTACAGTTCCCGGGGCGGGAAAGACCGGACGAAAATAGATGTGAGGCTCACCTGTAAGGCAATTTTCGTCCGGTCTCCCGTGAATAGTAATATTACTATTATAAAGGGGACAGAGGGGATTTGCAAGTGAAAGAGTGTTAAGAAAGCGAGAAGAAAAACACAGGGATTAAGATAAATATGACAAAAAATGAGAAATCCCGGTATATTTTTTGTACATTTTATGATATAATGTTGTCAGACATTATATCTGTACATCCTGCGGAGCATAGCATGTCAAAGACATGATATAATTTCAAAATAGAACACTGTTGTGAAAATGAAGGGAAAGGAATGAAGAGAAAATGAAAGTACTTATCATCGGCGGCGTGGCTGCCGGAACCAAGACCGCGGCCAAGTTAAAACGGGAAGACAGAAGCGCGGAAGTGACTGTGGTTACAAAAAGCAGAGATATTTCCTATGCCGGATGCGGCCTTCCGTACTATGTGGGCGGAGCCATTGAAGAAGAAAGTGAGTTAATTGTCAACACTCCGGCAAAATTTGCCGCTCTCACAGGCGTGAATGTCATGACAGGCAAAGAGGCCGTGGCAGTGAATGCAGAAGAAAAGTCTGTGAAGGTGAAGGATGTGGCCACAGGCGCAGAGGAGACTCTTACATATGACAAACTGGTGATTGCCACAGGGGCATCTCCGGCAGTTCCCCCGGTGAAGGGAATGGAGCTTCCGGGCGTGTTTACCATGAGGACACCGGAGGATGCTGTTTCCGTGCGCGCCTATGTGGATGCCAATGGCGTAAAGAAAGCTGTTGTGGTGGGTGCCGGGTTCATCGGCCTTGAGGTTGCCGAGAACTTAAAGCAGAAAGGCGTTACCGTTACGGTCATCGACTTTGCGTCCCAGGTTCTTCCCAATATTCTGGATCCGGAGCTGGCGGCATATGTGAAAAAGCATCTGTTAAAGCAGGGAATCCGCGTAATTACAGGAACAAAGGCGGAGGAAATCACCGGGGAGGACAAGGTTGCGGGCGTGAAAACCACTGCCGGAACCTTAAACTGCGGCCTGGTAATTATGGCGGCGGGAATTCGTCCCAATACAGCTTTTCTGGAGGGAACCGGAATTGAAATGAATAAGGGAACCATTCTGGTGGATTCCTCCATGAAAACAAATCTTCCGGATGTTTATGCCGCCGGAGACTGTGTTCAGGTGGTGAACCGGATGACGGGAGCGCCCCAGTGGTCTCCCATGGGATCCTCTGCCAATATGGAAGGGCGGACCCTGGCGCAGGTTCTTAACGGAAAGAATAAGACCTATCCCGGCGTTCTGGGAACAGGAGTTGTGAAGCTTCCGGGAATGAACTGCGGGCGCACAGGACTTACAGAGGAGCAGGCAAAGGCCGCAGGCTATGATGTGGTGACAGCACTTTCCATCATGGATGACAAGGCCCATTATTATCCCGATGCCTCCTCCTTTATCACAAAGGTTATTGCGGATAAAAACACCCATAAGCTTCTTGGGATCCAGGTACTGGGTTCCGGGGCCGTAGATAAGATGGTGGACATTGCAGTTATGGGTATCAATATGGGAGCTGTGCTGGAAGATTTTGAAAATGCAGATTTCGCCTATGCGCCGCCGTTCTCCACTGCCATCCATCCACTTGTGCAGTCCGTCTGTGTTCTGCTCAATAAGATAAACGGCGTGATCAAGACCATGACTCCCGCCGAGTATGCCGCGGGAAAGGCCAAGGACTACCGCGTTCTGGATACGGCTCCGCAGCCAATGGTCCGCGGGGCGCAGTATATTGACCTGACCCAGGTAAACGGGGAGCTTCCGGGAATCGGCAAGGACGAAAAACTGCTGCTTGTCTGTGCAAAGGGCAAGAGAGGTTATTTCTTACAGAACCGCTTAAGACACTTCGGATATACCAATACCCTTGTGCTGGAAGGCGGAGCTACCTTTAACGATGTAAAGGTGGAGAATACCGGAGCACAGGTTTCCAAGGAAGAAGAAACAAGAGTGAAAGCCCTTGGCTTCTTAAAGGATAAGAGAACTCCTGACAAATTCAACGGCCGTGTCATCACAAGAAACGGAAAGGTGACGGCAGAAGAAGCAAAGACCATCGCCGAGGCGGCCGAGAGATTCGGAAGCGGCGAGGTGACCATGACTTCCCGTCTGACCATGGAAATTCAGGGCGTTCCTTTCGATAATATTGAGCCGCTCCGCGAGTTCTTAATGGAGGCCGGCCTGGAAACGGGAGGAACCGGTTCCAAGGTGCGTCCGGTTGTATCCTGTAAGGGAACCACCTGCCAGTATGGTCTTATTGATACCTTTGGCCTTTCCGAGGAGATCCATGAGCGTTTTTACCATGGATATGCAGGGGTTAAGCTGCCCCACAAGTTCAAAATTGCCGTGGGCGGATGTCCCAATAACTGCGTGAAGCCGGATTTAAACGACCTGGGCGTAATCGGCCAGAGAGTTCCGGTGATCAACTTTGAAAAGTGCCATGGCTGTAAGGTCTGCCAGATAGAGAATGCATGTCCTATCAAGGTGGCCCAGATGGTGGACGGAAAGATTCATGTGGATGAGAATGCCTGCAACCACTGCGGACGGTGTATCGGAAAATGTCCTTTCGGTGCATTTGAGGAGTACACCAACGGTTACCGCATTTATATCGGCGGACGCTGGGGCAAGAAGGTGGCCCATGGCGTTTACTTAGACAAGGTATTTACTGACAAGGAAGAGGTTCTTTCCATTATCGAAAAGGCAATTCTCTTATTCCGTGAGCAGGGAATCACCGGGGAGCGTTTTGCCGATACCGTAGCAAGAATTGGATTTGAGAATGTGCAGGAACAGCTCCTTTCCGATGATCTGCTGGCAAGAAAAGAAGAAAACATTGCCGCACAGAAACATTTAAAGGGCGGGGCTACCTGCTAAAAGGACTGAGAAAAGGGGCTGTGGGGAAATCGACAGCCCTGCGAAGAGGTGGGTGTGATCTATATGGTTCGCACCTGCCCTTTTTGCGTTCCATGTTATTCACCGGGGGCATGGGAGCGTTGCTTCTTGTCCGTAGTACGCGGGCAAGAAGCGCCGGGCGTCCGCCCTATGAAGATTTAGAGTGAAAAATGCTTATGAAAACAAGTTTTCAACGCTTTTTTTCGCTCTAAATCTTCGTATGGCTGAACTGTTGCAAGTTTTTACTGGACATAAGGAAAAACTATTGATAAATCGGAAGTTTTTAGGTATACTTGCAGAAAAGGAGGCGATATTATGATTGTAAGACCCTATTATTTAGATTTGCTGAAAACCTACCGTGATGTACCGCTGGTGAAAATTCTTGCAGGTATCCGACGCTGCGGTAAATCTACGATTTTAGAAATGTTACAGGACGATTTAATAAAAAGCGGTGTTTTGGCTGACCACATTATCAGTATGCGCTATACCTCAGAAGATTTTGACGACGGTATGACCCATAAGGAGATGTATAAGGGTATTAAAGAAAAAATGACGGACGGCGGACGGTACTATCTTCTTCTCGACGAGGTACAGGAAATCACAGACTGGGAAAAGGCCGTCAACAGTCTTTTGGAAAACGCCAACACGGACATTTATGTAACTGGCTCCAATTCCAAACTGATGTCAGGTGAAATATCCACCTACCTGACGGGACGGTATCTCTCCATTCCTGTGTTTACGCTCTCTTTTGCCGAGTATATGGACTTCAAAAAAACAAGCGGACGCACACCGGAAGAACTGCTCATGGAATATATTCGCATGGGCGGCTTTCCTATTGTTGCATTGAGTAACTTTGATGAAAGTGCGGCGTATCAGATCATTGAGGGGATTTACAATTCCGTTATCACCAGCGATATAACAAAAAGGCATAATATCACAAACTTTGACCTGTTCAATCGTGTTGTAAAATATGTCGTTGAAAATGTCGGCAAGACTTTTTCTGCAAATGCTATCGTGAAGTTCCTGAAAAGCGAAGGGCGTTCTCTTTCTGTGGAGTCGGTATACAATTATCTGGAATGGCTGGAAAAAGCCTTTGTGATTTATCGTTGCCAGCGATACGACCTGCAGGGAAAATCTGTGCTGAAAACGCAGGAAAAATTCTACCTTGCCGACGGTTCTCTGAAATACTGCATGAGAGGCTTCAATCCGAAATCGGTTGCCGCAATGCTTGAAAATATTGTGTACTTTGAGCTTCGCAGAAAAGGCTACGAGGTCTATATCGGCAAAAATGAAACGAAAGAAATCGACTTTGTGGCGGTACGGCGTGACGAGCGTATCTATGTGCAGGTATGCCGCAATCTGCCGGAGGAATCCGATCGTGAAGTCGCTAACCTGCTTGAGATAAAAGACCACTATCCCAAGTATGTTGTGACGCTTGACGGGCTTGCCACAGGCAATATCAACGGCGTAAAGATTGTGCACTTAGGGGATTTTTTGCTGGCTGAGGATTATTGAAAGGAAAAAAAGGGGAAAGAGATTCATCCCCCTATTTTCCCTGCACAATGTCGTGTAACCTGCTGTCCACAACAAATTTCTTTTTTCGCGGGTCGCCCTCCGCCCGATATATCATCAGATTTTTCAAATCAAATACAGAACTCCAGACTGTTTCAAAATCAGGTTCCTCATATTGGCACATAAATCCGTAATCGCCCTTCAGAAGCTGTTTGGTTGCTTCAATCAGGTTTCCTTTTATGTGAGTGCTGAAATTCTCCATAACAGTATCATACCGTTTTGCAGATTGATAATCGTTCCCCTTAGCTGCGTCGTGCTGCTTCATTTCATCAGATGTAAAACTATTAACGGTACACACAATCCTGCCGTTATTCATGTGTTCGGCTTCGCGGATTCTTTTTTCATAAGGCGTACATTCAACAACAAGCATTTCTCCGTTCCTGTCTGCCATAAGGATATTGCAGTTAGACGCTATCGGCAGTTTCATTAGCAGGAACAGCGCGTTTTCTGTGCTGCTCGCTTTTTCAAGCAGATACCTTACGATAAAACATGAATTGAAACCTGCCTGTATATTCTCCAGCTTGGTCATTACAAACGTCATTGCAACTGCTAATCCATGTTCATTCAGTCCTTCTTCTCCGTTTATGAAAGAAGAAGTTGTTATGTTAAATCGGTTTCCATTTGACGGGGAATAGATTTCGCTCTTGCTCCCATTTTTTAAATATGGCGGTAAATCATTATTTCTGCCATAAATTACACTATTGTTTTTGAAATAGGAAAAAGCCGTACACCCTCTGATTTCTACGGGGATATTATCTTCCAGATTATACATACAGCAGCCCATACATAACATCCATGATACGAAAGATAGATAGCTGACGCCGACTATATCACTGACGCCTCTTATTTCTTCACAGACTTCGGGAAAAAAATCTTTCAATATCTGTTCACTTTTTCTTCCATGCTCAAGCTGAAAACTATCAAGGTGCAGTGGGAATGTGATACTGTTTTTTTGAAAAATTTTTCCCCTCCTGACGCCCATTTGATAATGGTCACCTTTCAACCTTAAATGATACATATTCTGTCCTCCCTGTCCTTTTTTATGGCAATCCACACTTCTGAATGACCACTTACCGACGTTTCCCTGCTGATGGGGTATACTTCTATGTCCGGAAGTCCTGCATATTCATATCCCGAAAATGGCAGCCATTCCGTATAAAATCTTCGGAAAATATTCTGCACATTCTCTTTAAAATAACCGTTGCTTTCAAAGACAGCCCATGTGGCAGACGGGATTTCCAATTCAAACATACCGGGAGGAGCAGGTTCATTCGTGGCTGCTGCAATATAATAAAATATCCTTTGGGGGCTTTCATAAACGCTAACGCCTGATATTCCTTCCGGGGATTGATTTGATAAATCACATATTTCAGGAAATAAACGGCTGTTTAAAACAGACTTCCAAAATTCTGGTATCATTCTGTAATTTTTTTCCGCATCTTCCACTAATGGAATACGGACACCCACCATACGCATGGATAGTTTTTGAGTAATATGATATAACATAGCATTTCCTCCTGTAACTTGAACGGAAAAGCGAATTGCCGGATATGCATGGAATGTATTTCCTGTACTACGTGCGGCTGCGGGTGCAATATTGTGAACGCTTTGAAATGCCCTGTTAAATGAAGTCGGGGAAGTATATCCATATTTTAAGGCAATATCAATCACTTTTGCGCCTGTCCTCTGTAATTCAAACGCCGCCTGTGTCATTCGTCTGCGCCGGATATATTCTGACAGCGAAACGCCCGCTACATAAGAAAAAATTCGTTGAAAGTAAAATGTCGAACAGCCAGCGATTTCTGCAGCTTCATCATACGATATATCGCCGTCTAAATTATTTTCTATATAGTCTATGGCTGCGCTTAGTTTTTTCAACCATTCCATTTGTGTGCCTCCTTTCCTGTAAGTATACCTTTTCGTTGCCTATTTTTCCTCGCTTTTCATGCGCTCTTTTGTAAACTCATAAATAGTTATGAAAAAATTTCGTTGCAAACTTTCTTTTTCTGTTTTGGCATTTTACGATTCTCGCCGTATTAAAAAAGTGAGAAAAGAAAATTATAAAATTTTTCTATGCACAAACCCGCCCATGGCTGCATGAAAAACCCAGACAGCAAGAAACGGCATAGTCCGCAAGCTGTGCCGTTTCCCGAAAATATTTTTAATACTGTCTTATGAGTGCCGCCCTCCTTACTCATACTGGCTTGCCCGTCCGATATCCGTGAATGCGCTCATGCAAGCATGGCTCATTCACGGCTGCCGTCCGGGACTTTCACCGTAAATTTCATTTCTTCTTCCAGACTGCCATTGTAAAAAGAAATGGTCAGCTGTCTGATCTGATTTGCGGCAGCAAATTCTTTTGATACTTCCTGTGACATAAGATACTCCCTGATATCTTTGCTTGTCTCTTCCAGACCTGCGATTGTTGTTTCTGCTTTTCCATGTTCAAAACAAGTGTCCTGCACAGAATACTCCACATATAGCTCCTGTGTTTCCGGAATCACTCCAAATTTCCTCAGGTTAAAATCCGGATTAAGATCCGAATATTGAAAAGCCAGAGTTTGGACGGCGTACTCATCTTCCGGCTGTTCCGCAAATACCGTTTCATTCATTACGGAATAGGAAGCTTCGATATCGCAAAGCTTTCCCTGGTTCCTGTCAAGGACATTGATATTAATTTCTTTGACCTTCAGGCAGACATAACTATACTGTTCCAGATATTCCAGAATTTCCTCCTGCAGTTCCTTTGCAAATTCATAACTGTTTTCCTGTTTATCCGTGTCAACCATGACGTCTATTGCAAAAATTATATTAAATAGAGATTTATGGTTCTTTCCCTCAATAACGGACAAATAATCTTTTTCTATCGTTACCGCATCCAGTGTAACATTTTCATACCTTTTTAAGAATATTTTCATTTCATTTGTAAAATATTCTTCACACGAATCCAGTGGAATTTCTTCAATTTGAGATTTCAGTTCATAGATTTCACTTGTATCCCATTTCTGCATCTCAGCAGCCGTCGGCAGATCTTTTAATGAGGTTTTCTCATCATTCTTTTTATATATCCATATCCCTGTTATAAAAACGAATGAAATAATGAAATAGATAAAAACCATTCTTTTCTTCATGATCCATTTACACCTTTATCAAGCTATTGACAGTTATTTATACATAGTATACTTGGCTTGTAAATTTTGTAAAGAGTTTTTTGAACTACGAAAGGAGAGTGTGAAAAAACGTGTAAAATCAAAAAAATGTACGTTTTATTGTTGTCTTTATCTTTTTTATGTGTTGCCAGTTTTACTTCGTTCGCTTCAAATTTAAATTTACCTGATAATTTTACTGGTTTAAGTGTGCAAGAGCGCATACAGTGGTTAGATAGCAATGGTAGCCAGGTGACGGAATATGGTACACTTGTGGGAAAACAGCGTGATGTACTTTCTAATTATGAATCAAAAAAGACAAATTATTACAGAAATGAAATAGGCTTAAAAGCGGTTGGAATATCTGTAACATATAATTGGAGTGTTAATCCAACAAATGTTAAAGTTTATCCTGAAGCGAATTTTGCTTGTGCTTATATGAGCCGATCGATAGCTCCTTTTGCAGATAAGGAACCTTTCCGATTCGTGTATCTCGCTATACATATTCGGGGGAGCGCCGTAAAATAGCTGATGAACCAGTTATGGAGCGACGCTCCTTTATTTTTTGTACAACAGTCCGTTAGCATCATACCACTGCACATTAACAAAGGACGTACCGGAAACCAGGCTATCGGCGTTATGATTCTTCATTGGCGGTCCGCATCCAGGGCACGGGTGAGTGACATGACGATACGGGCGCAGGTTTCGATCTCATCGCTTGAAAAGGAGCCGAGAAGCTCGGAAACTTGTTTCAGAAAAGGCGCAAAAGGAAAGACTGAGCAATAGATGAGCCACTTGATCTTTGTAGTCTGTTCTTCCAAAATGGATATCTGATGTATTGCGATTTTATTGAGTTTTATTAAGCGTTCTTTTTGGCTCAACCCATCTTCGATCAACACTGCATTGATGTTTTCCATGTCTGATAGACATATCAATTCATTTATACTTGAATAATCCTGAATATTGCCTTTTTTATCAGGATTCGTATCCCTCCATTGTTTCGCAGTCATGCCAAATAATGCTATGTTCAGCACGTCAGCTTCCGATGCATGAATAATAGAAGTCTGTTGTGGTGTAAGCTCCGGAGGAATGAGATTGACTTTGATTGCATCGGTATGTATCCGATAATTGATTTTAGCCAATTCCCTCTTGGTGCCCCAGGAAGCCCGTATTCATGCGGGTTTGGGGGCTGTGCCGCAAGTCTGAATGTCCACGCTCCCCGGTTGCGCGATAGCCGGAACGAAGGTAGAATAGGGATTGCTCACAGTGGAGAGATGTGCTATACTCGAAGCGAAAACACAGATGAGGGTGGGCGGCTGGTACTCCCCGGAGGTGCATATGGCAAAACTAAAAACAATCGTCTTTGTGGCGGGGGTGATGCTGCTGATTTTAGCGGCGGCGGTGGGCTATCTCTCCATCAAGTATCTGGCCGCTATCCTCCCCGCCGAAAGCTACACCGCCGGACTTCGGCAAAAGTACATCACAGCCCTTGTACTGGCAGGGGCCTATGTCCTGCTATATGTGGTGGCGTGGTGTGCGATATGGGCAAGCAAGCGAAAAATTCAGAGGACGGGATTATGAAAAAAGCAACGGATGACTTCACTGTTTTTGATGGAGTGGGGCTGTATTTGGATATTTGCTGTTGGCGGCGTTGCCGCATTTGCTCTAATGTTGCTCCAGGGCAAGGAGTCAATGCAGGGGGACAGCCCTTTCCGTATTATTCGCCGCCGTTACTGCGGGGACTGGATGTTTTGAAAGAGGCAGATTGCTTGTATTCAATAGAGTATCTTCGTATTCAGTATGTGAAAACAAGATTTTGTCCGCTGATGATTCCGTCTGTCTGCCCGGAGTGCAAATGCAAGTTTTTTGAAATGACTGGAGATGAACAGCCGACCATGTGACCGTGAAAGATGTTTTCGGCGGTGATTTGTTATACTTGGATCAGTAAGCTAACCGGCAAAAATCGAAATTTGACAGGAGAATAGACATGGAAAATCCAATAGAACAAATAAACAATATAGCAAATATGGATGATTTCTTAACGTTTGTTGTTCAGTTAGCTATGGATGCAAAAGAACATCCCGAAGAATGGGAGAACACAACTATTACTGATTATTTAGGACAGATGGCAAGCTGGATAGATGACTATGCTATGTTTGATAATACGATTGACTGGGGAAAAATAGATTATAAAACATTCGCAAAAATATTGTATATGGGAAAAATTTATGAATAGACAAAATCCAGTTTGTCGTGGCATTAAAAAAGCGACCGCAAAACAAGAGTACACTTGTATAGATTGCGCCCTTATTATTCATTTGAAAGAAGAAAAGTTATGGAACTAAAATTTGAATGGGACGAGGAAAAAGACCGTATCAACCGTCAAAAACACGGCATATCTTTTGAAACGGCTTCATACGTTTTTCGTGATGAATATTACATAGAGATGTATGATTTTGAGCATAGTATGGAGGAAGATCGCTATATTGCAATTGGTATGGTCGGCGATTTGCTGTTTGTTGTATTTACAGAGCGTGGGGAAAATATCCGGTTGATTTCCGCAAGATTGGCAACGGAGAGTGAAAGGAGGCTCTATTATGACCAGAACTTTTACAATTAAGGACGGTCAGGCTCCTACGCAGGAGCAGTTGGATGAAGTCAAGGCGGCGGCAAAACGGGAAATTCAATTTGACGAAGATTCCCCGGAGCTGTCACCCGCAATGTACAAAGCGTTCAGATGTTCCATAGCGCAGCGCAACAGGAAAAAGAAAAAGGCATAGGAAATTAAAACAGGACGGCGGTGACTATCTCCGCCGCCCTGTCTTTTACCGCTCCATATCCTGCACCCTGCGGGGCTGCTGCTCCCGCTGTTCCTGCCGCAAGATACTGTAAATGCTCTTTCGGATTTGCTCGGCTTCTTTCACTTCCCCTTTCAGCGCAAGATACCGTTGATTGAGGGTTTTCCTCTCGGCGGTCAGCTTGGCATACTCCGCTTTCCATGCCTTTACCGGCAGGGCGGTCTTGCCGTTCATCACGCCTTTCAGATAGTCGTGCGCCGCCCTCTTGCGCTGGATGGGCGGTTTTGGGCGGCAGTTGCAACAAAAAATGCTCCCCCAGTATTGATAGGAGCGAGGTTGATGTGGTAAATTTGTCAAAAGGCTTTGATGGAAAATCTATCGGAGGTCACTATGAAAAATTTAGAAAGAGCTTGGAAAAAACTCTCTTTGACCGGGAGGTTTTGCTACCTGTTTATGTGTGTTGAAACATACTTGGTCACTCATTTCCCCGAACGAGATTGGACACCAGTGGCAAAGCGTTGTTGGCAGTGGACGGAAGATTATTGGGACAAGGGCTGGGACATCTATTCTGCTGTTATTCCCGAATTTCTTTTTGAGTTTGAGGGCTATGAAAAGACAAATGCAGGAAACTATAATGGGATGCTTTCCGAAAAAGATTATCAAGAACTGACAGCCTTGCTTGCAGGTCTGACAACTGGCAACGCAGAGAATGAAATCAATCAACTTTTAATGCTACCTATTGAACTTAGCAATACCTGTGATGGTGCAAGTCTGGATTATGCGTTTCAAGAAACAATAAGTGTCTTTCGAGATATGCAGCAACTTTTATCTAAACATGATATTCCACTCCCAGATATATGCAAAATCAAGCATATGTCGGCATGGCATGGCTGGGGTGGTTTTGTTGATAGTAAATATCTTTCTATCATTTTGAAGTAGACGGAAACGATGAGGTCGTTGTTTCCCATGCGTACCTCGGTCACGCAGTCCGGGCGGCGGACGGGGTAATTAAGAGTGTTTCATATTGCATTTACTCATTAAATACAAATTTAAATCCTGATAGTTTTGCCCGTTTAGATTTCCATAAAAGTAAAACTGGTATTGCCCGTACATGATAAACTGCTATGTTTATTTTACCGTGGTTTTTTTATCTCAGCAACTACATATCTCCATTATTAAAGAGCCAAACCCATAGACGCAGAGCCGATAAACCGAAAATAACAAATGTGGTTATCAGCTCTTTCTTTCCGGACGCGAATCATACCACTGCACATCGACAAGGGACGTACCGGGAACCAGGCTGTCGGCATCATGATTTTTCACTGGCGCTCCGCATCCAGGGCACGGGTGAGTGACATGACGATACGGGCACAGGTTTCGATCTCATCACTTGAAAAGGAGCCGAGAAGCTCCATATATTTTAAATAGTGCTCCGTTTCATAACGGGAATGGAAGCCGCAGGCCATTTTCCCTGTTTCTGTCACATACAAATTGCTGATCCGGTGGTTTTCTTTGTTGACGGATTTTGTGACCAGGCCGTAGCCGGACAACACCTTGATTCTCTGAGAGATGGCTCCCTTGGTGCGGAAAAATTTAGCGGCAAGCTCCTGGGAGGAGATGCCGGGATTCTCATTGATGGCGGCCAGCAGATGGATTTCGATGGGATAAAGCCGCACGTCCATCCCCAGAACCTTATTTAAGCCGTAATCCCGCGGCTGGCTTTCATATTCGTGGCTCACCAGGGAATGGAGCATGAGGTTATCCTGAAGCTTACCGATCGCATTAAGTTTTTTGACATTCTCCATATCGATCATTTCGTTATCTCCTTTTTAAATCCGGTTTTACAGTTCTATGTCTAAACTAAGAAACATCCACTGGAAGTTTTTGGTGAACGTCCGATGCTCCCTTTGAATAGTAACATAAGCATAACGGAGAGGAAAAAAACTGTCAAGATTTTCTTGACATTCTTGTTGTTTCATGCTAATATCGAGCTAATAAAACAGTTTAAGCATTAAACTTAATTACAAAACGGTAGCAGGAGGCTGCCAATATTTTAGACTTTTAAGTTTAATGATTAAACTTAAAAGGAGGTTCCATCATGAGAACAAAGTATCCCAACCTGTTTCGCTCCCTTACAATCAGGGGAAAAGTGCTTAAGAACCGCGTCGTGTCCTCCCCTCACAGCGGAGGCCCAAACCTGTATGAGGCAGGTGATGAAGGCTTTTCCAATCTTTCCGAGACGGCGGCCCGCTATTTTGCGAACATCGCCAGAGGAGGCGCGGCAATCGTAAATACCGGGCATCTTGGAGTGGACCCGAGATATTATCTGGGGAGCAACTGCGAGCATTTTAACTTTTTCACGGAGAAGACGCTCCATGAGCACCAGCTTCCGGTGATGCACCAGATGACAGACCTGATTCACTCCTTCGGTTCTCTGGCAAGCATCGAGTTGAACCACTGCGGTCACTTCGGAACTTCTGTGGACGGCGGGCCGCTTTTGGGGCCGGTGGACAAGGTGATGGTAAACGGTAAGATCGTAAAGGCCATGGACGAGGAGGAGATGAACCGTGTTGCAGACTATTTTGCCAATGCAGCCCTGATCGGAAAGCGCGGCGGATTCGACATTGTGAACATTCATGCAGGCCACAACTGGCTCCTTGGAGAGTTTTTCTCCCCGGTGGAAAACACGCGGAGCGATGAATACGGTGGAAGCGTGGAGAACCGGGCCAGATTCCCGAAAATGGTCCTTGACCGTATCCGCGAGCGTGTGGGCGACGATATGATCATTGCGGTCCGCTTCAGTGTTACCGAGGACATCGAAGGCGGAATTACGTTAGAAGATGCCATGAAGACCATTGAGATTCTGGATGGGACGGCAGACTTAATTCAGTGTTCCGCCGGCATGATACATAGCGAGTTCTCCGAGGGTCATACCTTCCCGATGCAGTATATGGAGCACGGATGCAACGCCGTCTTCGCAAGGGAGGCGAAGAAACACGTAAAGCATGCAAAGATTGAGGCTATCGGCGGCATCAACGAACCGGAGATGGCGGAGCGCTTTATCGCGGAAGGGTATTCGGATCTGGTTGGCATGGCGCGCTCTTTTATTGCAGATCCGGACTGGGCGCAGAAGGCGAAGGAAGGCCGTGATCTGGATATCCGCCCCTGTATCCGCTGCCTGCGCTGTTTAAACTATGCGAAACCGCCGCAGACAGGAACCAGTATCTGTACCGTGAATCCAAGAAGAGTTCTCCCCCATCCCCTTCCTCCGGTCTCCACAAACCGCGTAAAGAAGGTGGCAGTCATCGGCGGCGGCCCGGCCGGCATGCAGGCGGCATCCGAGATTGCAGGGAACGGCCATCAGGTGACCTTATTTGAAAAGAGCGGTGCGCTTGGCGGGCGTCTCTCCTTCTCCGATTATATGGTATTTAAGGGCGATATCAAACGCTACCGGGATTATCTGATTCATAAGGTGGAAAAGGCGGATAACATCGAAATCCGTCTGAACACCGAAGCAACAAGAGAAATGCTCGGTGACCAGTGGGATGCGGTGATCGTGGCAATCGGCGCAGAGCCGTTTGTTCCCCAGATTCCCGGAAGGGACCGCGAGAATGTATTCCATGCCGGAGAAATTTTTGGGCGGGAAGATAAGCTGGGAGAGAAGATCGTCGTTGTCGGCGGCGGCCAGGTAGGCTGTGAGGAGACCGTTTATTTACAGTCCATGGGTAAACACATTGAGGTTGTGGAGATGGCATCCGAATTGATTCCGGAAGGAAAGCAGACACCGGAGGAGCGGTTCTGGACCTTATTCTTCATGGAGCATGAGTTTGACATGAAGAGAAGAGACTTGACAAAGGCAGAAAAAATCGACCGGGTTCACATCCACTTAAAGTCCCGCTGTCTGGAAATTACCGACAAGGGAGTTCTCATTGAGAATGCGGACGGGGAAAAGGAGCTTCTCTGTGCGGATTCCGTTATCCTTGCGACAGGCTTCCGTCCGGATGAGCAGGCAAAGAAGGCTTTTGAGGATACCGCCTTTGATGTCATTACCATCGGAGACAGTCTGAAAGCCGGAGACCTTTTACAGACCAGCTCCACCGGTCTTTACGCAGCGTTCCGTATATAGGGGGAATATACCTGGATGCGCGAAAGGAACGCGCAAATAAAGAGGAAATACCCTCCGGGCATACCTGGATGCACTGGAGAAACGTGCAGATAAGAAAGGAAATACCCTACGGGTATACCTGGATGCGCGGAAAAAACGCGCAAGAAGGAGGAAACATTCAATGGAAAAAGTGAAGAAAAAGAACTTGTTTACCAGATGGCTTGATGGAATTGAACGGGTGGGAAATGCACTTCCCCACCCGGCTACCATATTTTTGATCCTGACTGCGGTGCTTCTGGCGGTTTCTGCCATCTGCACCGGTGCCGGTATTTCGGCAACCTTTCAGACAGTCGATACCAAGACCGGGGAAACCGTAGAAAAAACCGTAGCAGCCGTTTCCCTGCTTTCCCGCGAGGGTTTTATCCATATGCTCACCTCAGTGGTTAAAAACTTCACGGGATTTGCACCCTTAGGAACGGTGGTGGTCAGCATGATCGGCGTCGGCGTGGCAGAGGGGACCGGGCTGGTCGGCGCTGTCATGCAGAAAACCGTCATGTCCGCGCCGGAAAAGCTGGTGACAGCCGTACTGGTATTCATCGGCGTTATGGCAAATGTTGCCGGGGATGTGAGCTATGTGGTGTTAATTCCCCTGGGCGCCATCGTATTCATGGGTTTTGGAAAGCATCCGCTGGCAGGACTGTACTGCGGCTTTGCAAGCGTATCCGCCGGATATCTGGGAAACCTGGTTTTAAGTACCAGCGACCCGCTTTTGGCAGGAATCACCCAGGAGGCGGCAAGACTGTTTGATCCGTCCTATGAGGTGCTTCCGACGGCAACCTATTTCTTTTCCGTAGCGTCTGTGCCCATGTTAGTTGTGATCGGAACTCTGGTCACAGAGAAGATCATCATTCCGCGGGTCGGTGAATATCACGGCGAGGGCCTTTCCATGGAGCCGTTAAACGACAGGCAGAGAAAGGCGCTTAAGCTGGCAGGGCTTTCCCTCCTCATTTATGTGGCTGTCATTCTGTGTCTCCTCATTCCTCATGACGGAATCTTAAGAGGGGAGAATGGAGGCATTGCAAGCTCTCCGTTTATGAGCGGCCTGATTCCGCTGATGATGCTGTTTTTCCTGATTCCCGGTATCGTATATGGTGTTGTGGCGGGAACGGTTAAATCCGATAAGGACGTGGCCGCCCTGGTGGCAAAATCCTTATCCGGTCTCGGAGGATATCTGCTGCTGGCATTTGTGGCTTCCCAGTTTATTGACTATTTCAGCTTTTCCAACCTGGCGACCATCATTGCCATCAGCGGTGCAAACGGATTAATGAAGATTGGCTTTGTGGGCCTGCCTTTAATGCTCTGCTTTATTGTGATTTCTTCTCTGATTAACCTGATCATGGGCTCTGCCAGCGCAAAATGGGCGTTAATGGCTCCCGTGTTTGTTCCACTTTTCATGCAGTTTGGCATCAGCCCGGAATTTACCCAGTGTTTATACAGAATCGGGGATTCCTCTACCAATATTATTACCCCGCTTATGTCCTATTTTCCGATGATTGTGGCATTTGCACAGAAGTATGATAAGGAGGCCGGAATCGGAACCATGATTTCTATGATGCTGCCGTATTCCCTGTGTTTCCTTGGCGGCTGGTTTGTGATGTTAATTATCTGGTATGTTCTCGGCATCCCGGTTGGACCGATGGCACCCATCTATATGTAAAGGAGATAATGTATGGAGTTTGTTTTAAATCCCCAAATCCCCATCGAAAAATATTTTGAAGAAATGACAAGAATTCCCCATGGCTCCTTTCATGAGAAGGAGTACAGCGATTACCTTGTACGGTTTGCCAAAGAACATGGACTTTCCTGTGACCAGGATGCCATCGGAAACGTGGTAATCCGTAAGGAGGGAACGGCGGGGTATGAAGATCATCCGGTTGTGATTCTTCAGGCTCATATGGATATGGTCTGGGCCAGGGACAGCGACAGCGGCCATGATTTCGAGAAAGAACCTTTAAAGCTTTATATTGAGGACGGTTTCCTTTATGCGAAGGGGACCACTCTGGGAGCCGACGACGGCACAGGCGTTTCCTATATGCTGGCGATTCTGGAATCCGATACCATCGCCCATCCGCCGTTGGAGTGTATTTTCACGGTCCAGGAGGAGGTCGGCATGTTCGGCGCAATGGCTCTGGACAAGAAAAGTTTAAAGGGCAGAAGATTTTTAAGCCTGGACGACGGCGGTGCGGTATCCACAATGATTGCCGCCGCAGGCGGTATGCGGGTTGAGCTTAAGCTTCCCGCCGGGAAGGAACGGTGCGAGGCCGCCGGATATGAAATAGTGATTCGCGGGCTTCTTGGGGGCCATTCCGGTTCCTGCATCTCTAAAGAACGCGGAAATGCCATAAAACTTGCGGCAAGACTGCTTCATGAGCTGAAAAAAGAGATCCCACTCCGTCTGGCATCCATTGACGGCGGAGAAAAAGAAAATGCGATCCCAAGGGACTGTGCGGTTATATTTGCCTCCTCAGAAGAACCGGAAGTTATCAGGAAAACCGCAGAACGGATTTTCGGACAGCTGAAGGAAGAGTTAAAGAATACAGACGGCGGGGCAGAGTTTTCATGGAGGGAGATTTGTGTATCGCAGGCCCTTTCGGAGGACTTGACGGAACGGGTGCTGGAATTTCTCTATCTGCTTCCCACTGGCTTAAGAAGCAGGAATCTGAAGCTTCAAGTACCGGAGGCCTCGGAAAATCTGGCAGTGATTCGTACTGGTGATGAGGAAATTGTTGTAAATTATTCTCTGCGTGCAGCATCCGAAAGCAAAAAGGAGAGTATGGCAGAGGAGCTCCGTCTGTTTGCCAAAGTATTTGGCGGAACTTATGAGGAAGGTGCCAGATATCCGGCATGGCCTTATAAGGAAGAATCCGTCATGCGCGAAAAGCTTGCGGATGCGTATCGGAAGATAACGGGAGAGGAGTTACAGCTGGTGGCTGTCCATGGAGGCGTAGAATGCGGAATTTTCGCGTCTGCAATTCCGGAGATGGATATCATTACTTTTGGTTCCCGTGGTCTGGATGTCCATACGCCAGGGGAACACCTGGACTTAAAATCCTTCCGTGACTGCTTTGAGATTGTGAGAGAGCTTTTGAAGAGCCTTTAAAACAGAAGGAGCAAAGGGCGTTGCGGACTCATCCAATTGAATGATTGAGCGACGCCCCCCGTTTTGTATGTACAAAAATCCGGGAAGAATCTTTTGATTTGCTGATTCTTTCCGGATTTTTTGCATACTTTAATAAAACTGCTGATTTTAGGACTGTTTTGCAGCCGCGTCTCTTTGTTATTCTACATATCCGGATATCGGTATCCGGAAATAATCATTCTGCTTTTCAGAATCGGAATGGTAATCCCCAGCCTCTTTGCTGCGCGCTCAGGAGATGTATCTCCATCCTGAACCATCGAATATATCTCAAGTGTCCGGCCTTCTTCTCTTCCTTCTTCTCTTCCTTCTTCTCTGAGTTTCTCTGACCTCAATTTTAAAATCTGTCCACCCATCACGTCACCAATCCTTTCTCTTGACGGATTGTCTTCGGGTATTACATAATCCGCAATCTGGTTAATTAACTCAATCAAATCAACATAAAGCTGTGCCCTGCTGCCAGTATCCTGCAGTTTCGACAATTGACGATTGATCTCTCTGTAATCATCCAGGAGCCGATCCATTTTCTTTTGGCTGGTCTGGCTCGATTTCAGAAAGCGTTCATATCTTAAAATATGGTATGGGAGCAGCAACAGGAGCTGTTTTTCAAAGATACTGCTCACTGTATAATTTTCAGCCATGATAACCGGAACCCGGTACATCACCGACTGTCCATCTGCAAAACATACCCTGACTTCATGATAAGCCGGCATATTTCTGTGGTTCCGTATATACAGCACACAGGATTCAGGGAAATGAATCTCTGTGATTCTATCATCTGTGAGAGGAAAGTGCTCCAGAGCAATGGCAAAATCATATTCCATCATCCGGACCGCCATATTACCGTCCCTTTCCGATTGACATTCAATATGATAGATATGACCTCCGATCCGTATAATCGAATCTGTAATCACTTTCCCAAATTTTTCGTAATGTTCATTCCTCAGCTGCTCAAACTCCTGATCATCTGAATATTCCGTTCCGAAAACTTCATTAATCAATGGAATCAGCAGGTACGGCATTTTTTGTGCAATCGTGCGGAATACATCATCAAAAATTGTACCGCTGCCGGTTTCATTCTCCCTCTCCCGGATAGCTGCATCTTCGTATTTCATCGATTCTTCTCCTTAACCACATTATATCGTTTGGACAAATATTTGTCAACGTATCCCAAAGGGCCGAATTGTTACATTTCGCATAACAGTTACCAAAAACAACTAATTTAAAGAAAAGAGCTTGAACTTTGCAAATAAGTGAAATATAATAAGAGTTGATTAACAGATTTACGCAGAGCATGTCCCGGCAAAGCGGGGCTGTTTTCTGTGCTGACCACTGGATGCGCTTATCCGGAGGGCAAAAATCTGGCTGAACAGTTACATATTGCAATAGAAACGTATGGGTATTCCGGGTGTGGGGAGACAATTTCTGACTGAGCAAGTCAGGAAACGCGAGAGTATCCGACAAATGGGGAAAGGGGAGGCTGCCGAAGAATTTTTGCATTTTTGGCGGCCAAAAATTATTATGAGTGAACAGTTTGTCTGGAAAGAGGAATATAATCTTGGGGTGGATATTATCGATGAGGAGCATAAGCGTCTTTTTGAATTTATCAATAATCTGTACCTTCTTACACAGAAAAAAAGAGGTTTGCTTGGAAATATAAATGACAAGCGTGCCTGCCGGAAAGCGCTCGATTATTTTAAGGAACATGCAATCCAGCATTTTGCGGACGAGGAAGAGTATATGGCCCTGACTCACTACGAAGGACTGGAGCAGCATAAGCGCATCCATGACGGCTTCCGTGAAAATACGCTTCCCGCGCTGGGACAGGAGTTAGAGCAGAACGGATATTCGCTGGAGGCGGTAGAGCATTTCTTAGGTGTCTGCGCCGGATGGCTCATCGGGCATACGACGCTGGAGGATCAGGCCATTGTGGGAAAACGCGAAAGCCTGCTGGGGAACCTGACGAGCGGAGAGGAACTGGAATCCATAAAGAAGGTAATTACCCAACTGTCATATAATATGTTCTGTGTAAAAGCGAAAATGCTCAGCACGGATTATAATGGGGAAAGGTTCGGAAAAGGAATTTATTACCGTCTGGTCTATGAAACGGAGAAGGGGGAAAAACACCGGGAGGTTTTTCTGGCCTTTGAGGAAAAGCTTTTATACAATGCGGTCGGAGGGAATGGAAAAAATCAGATGGGAAAGCTCAGCACTTCCTTACTCCATACTGCCCGATATACGCTGCAGCGGTTTTCGAGCCGTATGATGAGTTCTGTCTGGCCGGAAACGGGCTGGGTGTTTAAGGAAGAAAACCTTCTTACTTATGAGCAGTTCCAGAAGATCTTTAAAGAGGAGCAGCCCATAGCAAGCCTTTTATTTGATACAGGAGAGGGGTATTTTTCCTGTTGCATTTTAACGCCGCTTCCTTTTCTGGAACAGTTGGGAACGCCGATTAAAGCGGAAAACGCTATGGAAGAGGTGCTCCGTTATGTGAAGGAGCGGGAAGTGACGGAGCAGCAGGCGCCGAAAAAGAAGATTCTGGTAGTGGATGATTCCGCAACCATGCGGCAGGGGATGGAGAACCTGCTTAAAGAAAATTATGAGGTTTCCGTGGCGGATTCCGGTGTGGCTGCGATTCGTGCCGTTACCCTCAATAAGCCGGATCTGGTCCTTCTGGATTATGATATGCCGGTCTGCAACGGAAGACAGACGCTGGAACTGCTTCGTTCCGAAGCCTCGTCTGCGGATTTGCCGGTCATCTTCCTGACCTCCAGAGATGATACGGAGAGCGTGAAAGGCGTGCTGTCTTTAGGCGTGTCGGGATATATGTTAAAGTCTTTAAAGCCTGCAATGATCAAGGCGCGGATCAACGAATTTTTTATAAACCAGAAATAATAAATGCGCCCGCTTCGCCAGAGCAGATTCTTTACAGAGCTGACAAACCGCTATATATAAACTGCATAAAATGAAAAATATCCTGTGGGGATCCCATACCTGAGAAAAGTATGGACTCCACAGGATATTCTTTTTTCAATATCTTAAGAATTTAAAATCCGGAAAAAATCTACGGAACGGTTGATTTTCTTCATCAGATCCTCAAACATCCCGGGAGTCAGAGACTGTGCTCCGTCACAGAGGGCCTTCTCCGGGTTGTTGTGTACCTCAATCATTAAGCCGTCAGCTCCGGCTGCAATGGCTGCCAGGGCGAGAGGCTCTACCATAAACCGGATTCCGGCAGCATGGCTGGGGTCGATGATTACGGGAAGATGGGTTTTTGACTTTAACATGGGAACAGCGGAGATATCCAGGGTATTCCTCATGGAGGTCTCAAAAGTACGGATTCCGCGCTCACAGAGAATTACGTTTTCGTTTCCTCCGGCCATAATGTATTCGGCACTCATTAACAATTCATCCAGAGTGTTGGCAAGGCCGCGTTTTAACAGGACAGGCTTCTTGATTTTCCCCAGTTCTTTCAGAAGTTCAAAATTTTGCATGTTGCGGGCGCCCACCTGAATCACGTCCACATCGTGAAAAAGGGACAGATGCTCCGGGCTCATGATTTCGGTGACAACCGGAAGCCCTGTGGCTTTTTTGGCTTCCAGAAGGAGATCCAGTCCCTGTTCGTGGAGGCCCTGGAATGCATAGGGGGAGGTTCTGGGTTTAAAGGCGCCGCCGCGGAGCAGATGGGCGCCGGACCGCTTCACATCCTCTGCTACTTCAATGATCTGCTCCTTTGTCTCAATGGAGCAGGGTCCTGCAATTACCTGGAAATGGCCGCCGCCGATTTTTTTTCCGGCGATGTCTATGACGGTCCGTTCCGGATGCATGGAAAGATTCGCTTTTTTATAGGGTTCCCGGATCCGGCGGACATCTTCCACCACATCCATGGCCCGGAGCCAGTCTTCGTGAATGGCAGTGGTATCGCCAATGAGGCCGATTAAGGATGCTTCTGTGCCCTCTGAGAGATGAAGCTTAAACCCCTGGTCTGTGAGTCTGGTTTTTAACTCCTCTACTTTCTGCGGATTGGCGCCGCGCTTTAAAATAATAATCATAATACATTTCCTCCTCATGATCATAAAAGTGAGTCAGGGCATACGGCCGGCTCATGGAAAAGCGATTCCGGATGGCCGTAAGCGATAACAGTTCAGAAACTGTCTGAATTGCTGCATAAAAAAACGGTGTCTGCTGCGTGCAAACACCGGCTCCGTTTGGTTCCTGTTATTGGTGGAAATTCGGAGAGGATTGATTCACACAGCAAAAGCAGTCCGCGCTGGTAAAATAGCCCGGAAAATAATAGAAGAAATAAGATGTACTGGATGTCAGATTCTTCATGGATGCCGTGTCCTTTCTGAATTTTTGTGACTGTCCGGATTCTGCCAAACAGCCATGACCGCTCCAACGCTGAGCTGTGCGAAAACGGGGTCACGAAGTGACGTCTTTCACTCCCGTTTTCTGCACATCCCCCGGAGGGTTCACAGGAACCCCCTTTCATTCATGGTGATGCCTTAGGCAGGGCATGGGGGGTTACTGTGAACATCATAACGCCAACGGGAGCGTTTGTCAATAAAAAAGTTTAATAATTTAAAGCGTAACTGTGGAGGCAATGATTTCCACACAGGTTTCAATGCCAAGTTTCCCGCTGTTTAAGCACAGGTCATAATTTTTAGGCTTACCCCATTCATTGCCGCTGTAATACTGGTAGTATTCCAGGCGTTTTTTGTCAATAGCCCTGATTCTGGATTCCATTTTTCTTGCGTCCGCGTCTGCCTCCCGCTCAAGGGACAGCAGCCGTTCTATCCGCTTTTTCAGGCTGGAACAGATGAAAACAGAAAAGGGATCATCGGCAATTACATCAGAGCAGCGTCCGATGAGAACACAGGGACCGTCCTGGGCCAGCTTTTTAATGATTTTTGACTGGATGACGAAAAGCTGGTCGGAAACAGGAATTTCATAGTGGCTTGAGAAGGGATCAATGGCGGCGTACTTGTAGTCGATCCGTTCCCGGTTTCCAATGAATTCATCATTGGCATGGAAGATTTCTTCTGCGATACTGCTGTCCTCGGAAGCCATGGAAATCAGTTCTTTGTCGTAAAACGGGATTCCCAGTTTTTTTGCAAGCCGGAATCCGATCTCACGTCCGCCGCTTCCAAATTCCCGGCTGATAGTGATTACTTTGCTCATAGATATCCCTCCTGTTTATTCAAGTTACCAGTAGTTCCATCATAACACATTTTCTGAGCTTTTCCAACAATTCTCTTTTTTTTCCAGATGCTTTTTCCAGATGTTTTCGTAACAGTTCAGCCCTGCATCTTCTTGCCCGCGTACCGCGGACAAGAAGCGCCGGGCGTCCGCCCTATGAAGATTCAGAGCAAAAAACGTTTATGAAAACAAGTTTTCAACATGTTTTTTGCTCTGAATCTTCGCACGGCTGAACTGTTACAGGATTTTTTTGGGTAAAATATGTTTTTATGGATTTTTAAGGCATTTTGTGCTATTTTAAATCGTAACATGACAGAGCTGTTCAGGGAAATATCTGAACAGTTACCAATTTCAATTATACA
>ERZ808054.748-NODE-748-length-25099-cov-6.977700_pt1 | contig 25099 bp, 26 predicted proteins | sample MGYA00380201_ERZ808054 | MGnify/ENA primary metagenome ERZ808054 (study PRJEB31490, sample SAMN06133419) | mouse gut metagenome | isolation source: Z5_2 | host: mice | place: China: Chengdu | collected 2015-05 ...
CTTGTATGGGAAGGGGACGGCTGGCTCCTGTTATACAAGCGGCTCTCGGAAAGCCGGTTCCAATGGCCGCGCACCCCGGAGGATGTGCGTGAATTAACACCGCAGCAGTTCCGGTGGCTGATGGAAGGGCTGACAATCACCCCGAAGAGATCAGTTAAGCCAGTGGAACCGCCGGAATATATGGGATAATTTGTGCAAAACGGAGAATTTTCAAGGCTGTTTTCCCGCCATAAAAACAGCCCCGCCCCGCTTCAGCGGAGCCGTGTATCCGGCTGCAAAAAGGCCGGGGAAGGGGCAGCCGCCCCTTTCCCCTTTTTAAAAAGGGCCTCCAAAACAACGGGATACAGCGGCTGCAGCCACTGTTTTAAGCATAGGCATTATGACGGACGCCCTGCCACGCCGGATTCGCAAAACCTGCTGTCTTCTGCTATAATGGAACCAGTGAAGATACAGGGGGGCAGCGTCATGGCTCTGGAATATACAGAAGAAAAACTGAACAGCCTTGACAAGGAGACGCTCATCCAGCTGTTCCTGTCACAGCAGGAGCAGCTGAAGCAGATTGACCATAACCTCCAGCTGGTGCTGGAACAGATGGCGGACTTGAAACGGCACCGTTTTGGCCGGTCAACAGAAAAACATGAAATTGAAGACCAGCTCTCCTTTATGGAAGCGGACGGGAAGATCGTATTCTTTAACGAATCCGAAGCTGTTGCCGCAGAGGAAAATACACAGGAGGAGGCGGAAAATATTTCCCGCACAAAACCGAAGAAAAAGCAGGGGAAACGGGAAGAAGACCTTTCCGGGCTTCCGGTAGTTGTGGTGGAACATTCCATGACGGATGAGGAACTGGAAGATAAATTTGGAAAGGATGGATGGAAACAGCTTCCGGATGAAGTATACCGCAGATACAGCTTTACCCCGGCAAAAATCGAGGTGGAGGAACACCATGTAAAGATATATGCCGGGAAAGAAACGGAAGAGGTCGTCAAGGCGCCGCATCCGCAGGCCTTATTAAGGGGAAGCCTTGTTTCCCCTTCGCTGGAGGCAGCGGTAATGAATGCAAAATATGTCAATGCCGTCCCGCTTTACCGGCAGGAACAGGAGTTTGAACGTTGTGGCCTGCATATATCCAGACAGAACATGGCGAACTGGACGATCCAGTGCGCAGACCGTTACCTTGCGGTCCTTTATGATTACCTCCACGAAAGGCTGTATGGCTACCATGTCCTGCAGGCAGACGAGACGCCCGTACTGGTGAACAAAGACGGCCGCCCCGCCGGGGCAAAAAGTTTCATGTGGGTATATCGGACCGGACGGATGTACACAGACTGCCAGATTGTCCTGTATGAATACCAGAAGACGCGCAACACCAGCCATCCGAGGGAATTCCTGAATGATTTCAGCGGGGTATGTGTCACGGACGGCTATCAGGTCTACCACACGATCGAAGGTGAACGGGAAGACTTAAAGATTGCCGGATGCTGGTCCCATGCGAGACGCAGGTTTGATGAGGCAGTGAAAGCGCTGCCGAAAGCAAAGCAGAAGGACAGCCGCGCATACCTTGCGCTGACCATGATACAGGCCATCTGCCGGGAGGAAAAACAGTTAAAGGATCTCCCGGCAGAAGAACGGAAAAACCGCCGCCAGCTGAGCGTAAAGCCCTTGGTGGAGGCTTATTTCGCATGGGTTCGTGAAAACCTCCCGAAAGTGCCGCAGAAAAGCAAGACGTGGGAAGGCTTCAATTATTCCCTGAACCAGGAAAAATACCTGAAAGTGTTCCTTGATGACGGCGAAGTCCCAATGGACAATAATGCCGCTGAACAGTCCATCCGCGGATTCTGTATCGGCAAGAAAAACTGGGTGATGATCGATACCATTGCCGGGGCAAAGTCCAGCGCCATTATCTACAGCATTGCGGAAACCGCAAAAGCAAACAATCTGAAACCGTATGATTACTTTGAGTATCTGCTTACCGAGATCCCGAAGCATCTGGATGATACAGACCGCAGCTTTCTGGACGACCTGCTCCCCTGGTCACCGAACCTGCCTGCGAACTGCCGGAAGCCCGATAAAGAAGAAGTAAAATAAAGACTGGAGCAAATCTGTTTCTATCATACAGGTTTGCTCCAGTTTTGTATAGGTACCCACTATCTACCGTTTACGAACTTTGGAAGTTGTCCGCACATGCCTGTTTTCCTTTCCGCGTTTTATACTTAGGAACTGCAAATTTAATTCTTTACAGTTCCTTATTATTATATGCCGCCTAACCAGTCATGGCAAACTACAATTTTGTAAGAATTCGAATAAAGGCTGCCAAACGGCAGCCTTTTCCAAGCAAAAACATTTTAATTTTTAATCCAGTATACCTGCTACCGGCAGATTCAGCATAGGGTTTTTCCTCTCATAAGGAGAGACAAGCTCCAGATAACGCCCTTCCGTGCTGCTCTTTTCAAAAGCAGTCATGATCTCCAGTACATGAAGTGTCTGCTGCATGTCCGCACGGCACTCTCTCTTGGTCCGTAACGCTTTTGCCATATCCGCAACTCCCAATCCTCTGCTGTTTTCCGAATAGCCAAATAACAGCGGCATTTCCTTAAAGCTGCCATCCTCCGGGCGGAGCAGGCTGATGCTGCCGCCAAAGCCGTTAGGATCCGGCACCCGCAGGGTTCCTTTTGTTCCATACACTTCCAAAAATGCCTGCCTGTCATAATAAACGTCAAAGGTCATCAACACGTTGCAGATCGCTCCGTTTTCAAACTGCAAAAGTCCTGCTGTGTGGGTGGGCACCTCCACATCCACCACTGTGCCCTTCTTCGGCTCACTGGTGATGGTCCGCTGGGAAAATCCCTTTCCGCACATGCCGCTGACTCCCTTCACTCTGCCAATCAGATTGACCAATGCAGTCATATAGTAGGGTCCCATATCCATCATTGGTCCGCCGCCCGCCTGATAATAAAATTCCGGCGCAGGATGCCAGCTCTCATGTCCATGGCACACCATTTGCGCCTGTGCCCCGATCACGTCCCCGATAAATCCGTCATCAATCAGCTTGCGGCAGGTCTGGATACCGGCTCCCAAAAAGGTATCCGGTGCCCCGCCCAATAAAAGTCCTTTTTCCCTTGCAAGCTCTGCCAGTTCCACACCCTCTTCAAAGGAAGCTGCCAACGGCTTTTCACTATATACATGCTTTCCCGCTGATAATGCCGCTTTCGTTGTCCGGTAATGCTCATTGGGGCGGGTCAGGTTCAGGATGATCTCAATTTCCTCATCCGCCAGCATCTCTTCCATCGTCTCATAAACCTTGGGAATCTGGTGCTCTCTGGCTGCTTCCTTTGCCTTTTCCACAAAAAGGTCGCATACCGCTGCCACTTCCACCTCACTGAACAACCCGGTAAGGTTCTTGAAATAAATCCCGCTGATTGCGCCCGCTCCCAATACGCCAATTTTTACACGATCCATAGACTCCTCCATTCTCATATGATGCTGCTGTGTATACTTCTAATACATCTTTGCACTGTTTTCAAACCGCTCTGTGGTAAGACCATGCTTCACGGCATACGCTTTCCCTTCTGCCGCCCACACCAGCCCGCGTTCCATCAAGATCCCGGCAGTGGGAAATTTTTCAAACACATCGTCATGGTGTCCCAGCGAATTGTAAAATACCCTTCCATTTCCCCAAAACTTCGTCCATGCCACCGGCATGTCTACCATCTTATTGGAACAATGATAATAATTTACCACCGGAAATCTTGTGGACGCCAGCACTTCCACCGCCGGATCCACATGAAGATAATAATGCTCACTGCACACATGGAAATCTTCCAAGCCTTCCACAATCGGACTAGAACCCTTATGGATATTCACTGTATAATCGGTTCCGTCTCCGCCCGGATGGCTGACCCACTGTCCACCAGTCATAAATTGCCACTCCACATCCTGGCGGAATGCATCGCACATTCCTCCATGGCAGCCGGCAAGACCGGTTCCTGCTGCAACCGCAAGACTGATATTTTTGCAGTACTCCGGTTTGATCTCCCCCATCGTCCAACAGGGTATGATCAGATCCATTGCCATCAGCTTTTCCCCATCCGCCAGCACATCCTGACTGTCTGAAATCTCGCAACTATAGCCGTGTTTTTCCACCATTGCCTGAAATCTTTTTGCCACTAAGGCAGGCTCATGTCCATCCCATCCGCCTTGAAAAATCAATACCTTTTTTGTCGTTTCCATCAGAACCCTCCTTCTGGATCAATTGATACTTGCAGTATAACGGTTTCTTTAGTAAAATGATTGTCAGAAAGCCAAAGAAACCAGCCATAAATTGCCCTATTGCTACTAACAGATTTTTGCAGGAAGGAACCGTTTGCCCTATGCAGCCTTTTTATGAGAAGAAAGAGAAAGAGTTTCACTGCTCCTTGTCAAAGGACATGACATTTCCGGCACATCTCCACAATGCCGTCGAGCTGGTGTTTGTCCAGGATGGCGCTATCGAAGTTACCGCCCAGGACCAGCAAAAAATAATCCAGAAAAATGAGATTGCCCTCATTTTTCCGGATATGATCCACAGCTATCTGACCCAGGACTTTTCCACTTCCATCCTGTGTATTTTTTCTCCTTCCCTGATCAAAGGGTATTATCACCTGCTTTGCAGGAAGCAGCCGGAATGTCCGTTTTTTTCCTCCTGCATCTGCAATATGGAGCTTGCTCCCGCTTTTGAAAATATGCTTCAATATGCAGAACAGTCCCTTCCGATCAGCGAAGCATGGCTCAATCTGATCTTAGCCTATTTAATGTCGGAAGCAGTTTTGATTCCCCGCGACAGCCAGCGCCATGCCGATATTGGCTACCAGCTTATCTCCTACATCTCCACCCATTTTCAGGAACCCCTGACGCTGGATCAGATCGCACAGGAACTGCATTTTAATAAATATTACATATCCCGGGTGTTTTCAGGCAGACTGCATTGCAGCTTCAGCGAATATGTCAACCGGCTCCGGCTGGACCACGCTGCCCGGATGCTCCGCGAAACAGACCAAAGCATTACGGATATCTGGCAGGATGCCGGATTTGAAAGCCAGAAAACCTTTAACCGAACCTTCCTGTCCTGCTATGGAATGACCCCTTCCCAATACCGTAAGGCAGTACCCTTTTAAGAAGCTAAAATTCCACCATGACCAGCCGACTGGCTCGCACTCGCAATCAGGCTTTATGTACTCTATGGTATGGATCGAGACGAATAATCTTATAATATCCCGCTTCTATAACAACTGTGATACTTTGTTTAAAAAATTTTGAAATTCTTTAATATTCTCACGAGTTAGCTCCTTGAAAGTAAAGCCATTCTCCAACGGATACTTAAAACACAATTCAAATGGAACATCTCGATGATTAGTAAGTTTTGCCATGATTATCATCCATTGTATATCGATTTATAAAAAGCTGCCATCGTCCTTGGTGATATTACCACACTGCATCTTTCATCCGGCTCATATCCTTTTCTTGCTTCCTGCCATGGAAGTTCCCTATGGGATAATACCTCTAAAGCATTTCCGGTTCTGTCCCCATAAGTTTCCCATACATCTTGAAGTAATTCCTGATCCATTTCTTCTATATTAGGAACATATTTCCCCTTCATCCTTATGTTATCATATCCAAAAGATTTAAATCTTTCATATAATGCCGGGGCTACCGGTCCATGAACCCATGCTTGATAATCTGTATTTTCCAAACGGAATCCTTTCAATGCATAACACCATGCCTGTGCATAATAACATAATTTCTGAAGCTTTTTATGCGTCATATCTTCTTTTGCCAAAAACCAATTAGCAATCTCGAAAACAGAATACTTGCCAGCTTCATCTTCCTTTATGCCCAGAACTTCCTGTGAATCAACCTCGACAAAATCAAAGGTCTTAATCGGTATTGCAGATGTTGTTATCTTATAATTATCTATATAACAAGTATTGTTGATACCAGTGAAACTATGATTCACCAATTCTTTCATAAATAACCTCCTCCTCATTCTCTTTAATTTCAATGATCTGAGGCTGATTCATCGCATTGTCATGTCTCCAGCCATTATAGTTTACTATATTTTGAATTGCTATTTGACCATTAGACAAAGTACCTCTGTTAACAACTCCCTCTGTTACGAAATAATCAGAACCGCCAACTATACTCTCCAACAAGCATCTTCTGGCTATATATGCACCATTAATCTCTTCTACCATAAATGGTATATTTAATTTCAACTCATCACATATATCGTCATAAAGTGACTTTATTAACAAGTATTGATCTTGAGATGGCTTTTTCACATTTAAGCCTAAATCTTCTTGAGCTTCTCTTCGATTGATTGTATAATCATGACTTCCTGATTCGCTGCATAAAAAATCAATAATCTTTTTAACCTTTTCAGAATCCGTAACCTGATTTTGAAGCAGCTTTTCAGCAAGCATTTGTATCTGTGCCCTTGAACGATACACTTCCCCCAAAACTAACGGATGTACATATTCTGTCAGCTTAATAAATATATTAGCTAAAACAGTTTCATCTTTTATTTTAAGTTCATTCTTCGCATACTCTAAATAACCCTTAACAGCCTCAACACTGACTCCTACCGTTTCTGTTCCATTGGGCACAACAGGGTTTAACGGTGTTTGAATACTTGGATCTATCGGACCAAGTGTTGCCTGCTTTGTCATTACAATTTCATTGGCACCCAGACCAATAATCGTACCAGAACTATGCGCTTTATGTGGAATAATGACCTGCAATTCGTCACAATACATCCGTAAAAGATTTACTATATTTCTAGCAGCAGAAGTATCTCCTCCCCGCGTATACAAAACCAGGGATATTTTTTTGCACGATCCTATTTTGTCCAAATGATCAATAAAATAGTCAATAACATCTTTCGCAATTTGTGCACCCATATTAGGGCGATCACTGGTGATATAAGTTATGATTTTTGAATGAAAAGATTACTCAAGTTTTTTATAAATCTCCAGCCTGTCATTATACATTTATGTATGGTAACTCCCTTTTGGTTTATATGATTTAGCAAAATTATATATGAATTAGAGTATCACATTTTTCTTTGGATATCAACTGATTTTATTTCACCACCTGACTACCGGCTTCCTGTGTTTCTTATGGCTGCTTCTTCTCTCTTTCTTCAGAGATAATAATATCTTTTGTGTCTATTGCGGCAGACCGCTGTCTTGAAACAGAGAACTTAATCTTATTCAGATCTTCTCCAAGCTGAAACCTTCTAAATAAATCTATTTTTCGCTCATATCCTTCACCAACCATCACAATTCTATGATCATCCATCTTACTGTCCTGAACAAATAAGCATTTTCCACTGTCATAAATAGGTGCCGGGCTGATAAATTGCAGGGTTTCAGAATCTCTTAATATTGATACATTCCCCAAATGTCTGTCTCTTCCCGATAAAACAAAGTCAGGGGCGTGAAGCAGGGCAATCTCTGGATTAACCAAATCCTAATGAAATTTGTACGTGCTTCCATCCTCAAGGAAATCCACAAGCGTTATGATTTCATCCTTTCGTTTCAGTACATAAAGCATATGCTTCCTCCATTTCAAAATCTATCAGATGCTTTTCCATCTCCCACAAAGCAATACTACTTATAAACAAAGATGCCTCCCTTTTTACAGGACATAACTCATATTCATACTTTTTATGATTATGCTCAAAACACAGGAAAAATTTTTTATTTTTTTTACTGACAAAACCGTCTACATTGTACCGCTCTGATCGGACAACTAAACATTCTTTTAACATATCAAATTACCACCTGTCCATATTCCTTTTATGCTTTTCCCGGTATATCGCACTAAATTCGTCAATCGAAATATCATAACAAAGCAGAATATCATTAAAGTACATCATGACATCTGCCATTTCCTCAATATAATTTTTCCTCACGCTGGCATCCTCCATAATCTTCCGGGTGCCTTCTTTCTTGATGATATCAGCAGCCTCCCCCAGTTCTATCATCAGCCAGAGCATCTGGTCTTTTCCCACTTCCGGAGAAAGATGCCGCCATTTGTCCTTATACCTTTCCTGTAATTGAAGCTGGATTTGCTGCATTTCCTTGAAACCAAAATCCTCCATATCACTTTATCCTTTCGTAGTTATTCCTAATTCATTATGAAAATATTGTAATGTCGAATATCCATATATACGTCCAAATTCTTTTTTATCATAGGGATCTTCTTTAGAAAACATAATATCTCCTTAGTAAAAATGGGAGAGCTTTTGCTCTCCCATAATTTTCATCACTCGGTCACTTTTATTTTACCGTTGAGTCAGCACCGTCACTCAACTCATCGCTCTGTCACTTTTATTTTACCGTCCTGTCAGAACAGTCACAGGACTCATATTGTGATGAAAGAATCCAACAGATTCCCTACTTATAGTATATTCAAATCCAGTCGAACAATCAATAAATAAATTATAAATTTTTTATGAATAGATGCCAAAACCACACAATTATGACTTCTCCATTATACATCTAAACCATCCTTTATCCTGCAAACACAGTCATACAGTTCAGCAAATGCCTCAAATTCAGCAATGACTTCATCTACATTCGTTTCAATGCCATTCCTGTCACAGGTAATTTCCATGCTGTCAATATGAATGATAATATCTATGAACTCTTCCCTGTCATGCCATGTTGCAACAACACACACATGATTGTCTTCCTTAATCTCTTCCATGACAGAGGAAAAGTATTGTGTCTTCTTTAATTCATCGACTAAAGCAGAAGCAGTTTTCAAGTCATCGGCATTATCAAAAGCATTGATTTCCCATGCAGCTTCCTTCGGCACAAATACATCTTTGGTATAAAGAATTTCACCCTTAAGTATAGCCTGGATCTGTTTATTTACCATTGCTTCCAGAACATGCACTCTTGATGGTTCAAAGTCCTTATTGCCCCTAAAAGAGAAATGGAAGCCCTGCAGATTGATCAATTCCTTCCTGATCTGTGATGTGAGCATTTCCTGCCCTACTCTCGTGAAATCACTTCCGATTGCCGGACCATAATCCAAAAGCTTTGTTCCTATTTGCTCGAATTCTTCCTTAGTCACGTAAGGAAGCATGGACAAATTAAAATCAAAATTAGGGGCGATCCCCAGAGGTTTTTGTGTCGCATTTTCCACAAGGATACCAATATTTCCAAGGTGCCTGTCCACATTAAATATTACGGCATCCAGAACAAGCATCCTTTGGAATTGTTCCCTGCATCCAAGATTATCAAAAAAATCTAACAGTCCATCTAAAGTGACACTGCGGTCTGTCAATTTTCTTAGTGGTACAAAACCCACATCCTCATTTGTAAACGCTTTGCATTTTGTCGCTGTTTCTCCATGAAATCTTAAAACAGAATACTGAACACTTGTCGGGTCAGCTTCGTGGATAATTTCAGAAGCAAGCGCTTCACAATAAGGTTCCAGTCCTGCATTACAAGCACCTGAAATCCCCCTTTTGTAAAGATAAATTTCCCCCTCTTCTTTTTTCCAGCATTTTCGGAAAGAACCATCCGTGGTAAGCTCCGGGGAAGTGCTGCTCATTTGCAGTCCATATAAACCAAGCCCTTCAAACGCCAGCTTTGAGATGGCATCATTAAAATCATTCCTATAAAAAGAAATATCATCCCATGTGATATTTTCACTTTCTTCCTTCATCCAAAAAGAATCATTAATAGAAGCAGCATGCGTGATCTTAATAAATCCTTCCGCAGTTTCGCATCCGCAATCTATCATAAGCTGCCTTAGGTGATGATTATGCTTATATGCTTTCCGGTCTTCTAACCATCCATTTATCTCGAATCTGCCAAGAGGAAGTTCCGCATTTTGTTGCAACAAGTTCCATCTGCCATTCTTTTTATCAAAGGATGCAACGATAATATCCTTATTCATCAGATAATACATACAAAACGCACCTCCTCCAAGTAATATGTTATACATAATATTTCTCGATACGATCTTTCAGTTTTGCAAATAAAGAATAATAATCCGTTATAATATTCTGAAACTGTTCCTTTGCAAAAGTTCCGTCATAATCATGCGCCAGTTGGTTTCTCGCCCGCAGCATCTGCATCCATCTATCATCATCAATCATCCCATTAGTAAATGCCTGCTGCAGCGTTTCCCGGGGCGATCCGATTGCAAAATCAAGAATCCCAAGCTCTTTAACGAGAATATCCTTCATTACTTTCCATGCTATGTCAAAAGTAAGACTAAAATTCAAAACAGTTCCTTCCAGTACAAAATCTGCTTTTGCATCGGCATTCAGGCTCTTTTCCAGATTTTTCAGGCTTCTGCAAAAAGTATGATATCGATTAATATATCTGTTTTCCATATTTCCTTATATCCTCTAATAAAAAATCATTGTTAATGCTATTGTAATCAAAAACATCTATTTTACGAAGCGTATCTATCTCCAAAAGTGCTTCTTCCAAACGCATGATATCCTCACATCCATAAACCACAAAATCTATATCGCTTCTCGGCGTTGCCGTACCTGTAGCAAAAGAACCAAACAAGTCCAGTCGTTTGACACCATTTGCCTTGCAGATTGCGGTAACTTTATCAATCACTTCCGATACCGGCATAATATGCATGTTTTCTTTTATCATCTTCTCTTGAAAGATAGCTTTTTCAGGCATATCTGTTTTTCCTCTTTTCGCTGCCATTCAAATTTTTAATATTTTCACCTTATCACATAAACTTGTATACGGTCAAGTCCTCACCTAAAGTGCTTTTAATTTTTTGTAATGCATCTAATGAATTTGAAAATTCCCCACAGTCTCCATAGCATCCACAAGATGTTCTTCTTTATTCATATGCTTAAACTGCACCAGCATTTCCGATGTCATTTCCGGACTGTCTTCATCAAATTCCAAAGTTTTTTCGGATGCTGCTTCCAGCTCACTAATTTCACCCTCTGTAAGCTCTGCTGCCAAATCACTCATATCCATTTTCACCATGTTCATACCTCACTTTTGCTGACACAGTCACCACTTTGCTGAAATTATAACACTTTTTCTTCCAACCTGCCATACGCTCCTGATAAAAGAAAACCCTGCAACTACCAAAGCAATCACAAGGTTTCCACTTCTTTTATTCAAAGTTTTAATACTTTTACCACATAAAATCATTAGAAATATGGATGCTCATAAGCGCCCGGCTCCGGTCCTGCGTACAGCCCATAAGGATCACAGATCCAGTACACGCCGTCCCCAACATTTACACGGCACCACTGGTGCGCCCACTGGTTTTCATTTACATGCTCATAAGAATACCCCAGCATGTTAAGGCATAATCCGGTTGTCCTCGCAGACCCGGCGCAGGACGCTGAACCAAGGACCAGATAACCATAGGCGTCATTGTAATGGGGAGTGCTTGTAGAATATGTCATGCCGCTTTCAAACCTCGCCCTCAATGTACTTGTGATAGATATAAGCTGGGTTTCACAATCCTCACCGACAAGAGGCTGCACGATTTTTAAAGCCTCGTTATAAGCTGCCTGAAATTCTTCATCGGTCATTTTTTTCTTAAGGCTCTTGTAATTTGCCAACTGGTCAATCGGCACAATTCCTTCCGTCGCGGCATTTGATGCCGATACAGCAGTTACTTTTGTGTCTGCAATTCCCTCTACCGCAGCACCGCCCGCCGCATTGGCATAAGGCATCCTTCCCTCTTTCTGACCATAGGTGATGTAATGATCGTACAGGGCATTTACGTCCGTTCCCAGCACTGTCACCACATCAGGATAAGTTGCCGCATAAAATGCAGGGTCAAACTTTTCCGCTGCCATAGCCTGTGTCGACATAAATGTCACTATACCTGCCACCATACCCGCCGTTACCAACAGTTTTACAATTTTCTTGCACATTTTCCATCCCTCCTGTTACAAAACCAAGTTTTTTGGGAACTGTAAAAAATAAATCTGCAACTCCTTATTTTCATTATAATATATGATACACTGGAATCCCAGCTATAAAATTACTTTTTCGCAACGCATTCATCTGTAGTTGCAAATGGTGAAAAATGTGATACAATAAATGCACCATAAATGAGCTGACCGTCTGAAAGAGACGCATCACGCGCATGAAACAAACTGAAAAGCAATTCTAATTGTGAGGTTAATATGGAAGAATATATTTTAATACGACCAACGAGCAAATATGCAGATCAAATCATGGAATACAGGCAGGAGTTCCTTGACGCAGGAGATTCTATGGATGGAACAGGTTCGCTCCGCAGAATTGAAAATCCCGAAGAATACATAAAGATATGTAAAGATTATGAGGATCCCGAAAAGGTTCCTCCTCATTTAGTTTCTGCTACACAATTTCTTTTTATCCGTATAAGTGACAACAGGCTTGTCGGAATGACCCAAGTCAGACATCGTTTCAACGATTACCTTGAAAAATATGCAGGTCATATTGGATATTCTGTAAGACCAAGCGAAAGACGCAAGGGACACGCCAAAGAAATGCTGAGAATGACACTTCCCTTTTGCCGCGAGATCGGGCTTCAAAAAGTGCTGATCACCTGCAACGACGGTAATATCGGAAGCGAAAGGACTATTCTTGCAAATGGCGGCGTTTACGAATCCACAATATATGAATCGAACGAAAACCAGAGCCTAAAAAGGTTTTGGATCACTCTGTGATGAGGAATGCGCAAGATTCCGCATCCGAAAAGACCCCTGCAACCGCCAAAGCAGCCACAAGGGGGCTTTTTTGTCCGTTCGTAATCCTTTTAATCTTGTGAATATCTTCATATGCAAAATAAGGACTAATTAACCAATATTTCCATAATCATTACACTTTCTGTAACTTTCTTTCTTCCATTTCTTTTAAAAAAGCTCTCCCACCTTCATTATAAAAATTGATTCTCTCCTGTGTTGTCATATCTTTTGTAAGCTCATAATGGTATTCCCTAATCTTATGAATATCTTCAATAGTAAAATCTGGGCTGATAATTGGTTTTGCAATCATAATCATTCCTCACTTTCCAGTAATACTGAAGGATTCCATATCTCAATCATCTTGTATCCTTCTAAATTTGTAATTGCTCTTACCCCTCTAATGGTCTTTACATTTACAATATGCTTAAAATTCCATGAAATAATACAATCACATTCATTTATAACTGCTACTCCTATATGTTGGCAATCATCAAAACTTTTTCGTGTCAATATTCCCATATCAATAATTTTGTTTGCCACATTTGTTATATCTTCTGTAATATCAAGTGTCGTGAACTGTATTTCATTCAAACAATCAACAAACTGTGTCTTCTTTGGCTCTGAACATTTCTCAAGCTCTCTTAATGTAACAGTAGACAAATATACATCATATTTTCCAGCCTTAAACATTTCCCATAATTTCCTTGTATCTGCCATCTTCTCAGGTACATCCTCCTGAAATAAGTGGCTGATAACCGATGTATCTAAATATACTTTTAATTTCCGCATAAAGCATCACTCCTTAGATTTGTCTGGCACTATAATCATTTCTACTACATAGTATAACATCCCTTACCTTCTGATACAATTAGCACTGCTAGAAATTTTCCACCTTATTCAGTTCCCGCCACACAATTCTTCGTTTCCGTCTATTGAAGAAAAATGCAGAATTCCGCATTTTTCTTCAATACTTTTTTCTGTGCCAAAAAAGACCCCTGCAGCCGCCCAAGTAGCCACAGGGGTTCTTTCCTTTCCTTATCCATTTCCCTACTGAATCATCAAATTAGTATACCCCATCAAACTCTCGTCCACCGCCCGCGCGGCTTCCCATCCTTCCCGGATTGCCCACACCACCAGGGACTGTCCTCTGTGCATATCCCCTGCGGTAAACACATTTTTCACACTGGTTTCATATTGCCCCGGCGCAGTGTCTACATTGGTGCGCTGATTGGTCTTTACCTTAAAGGCATCCGTCACGTACTTCTGGCTTCCCAGAAATCCTGCCGCGATCAGCACGATCTCTGCGGGCAGTGTCTGCTCGGAACCGGGAATTTCCGTCATGTTCATCCTTCCGGTTTCCGGGTCTTTTTCCCAGGAAAGCTTTACGATCTTCACAGCCTTCAGATTTCCGTTCTTATCCTTGACAAACTCTTTCACAGTAGCTTCGTAAATTCTGGGGTCATGCCCAAACACGGCAATGGCTTCTTCCTGGCCATAGTCTGTCTTGCAGATCTTCGGCCATTCCGGCCATGGGTTGTTTTCCGCCCTCTGGTCCGGTGCCTTGGGCATCATCTCGATCTGGGTCACGGACTTGCAGCCGTGGCGGATGCTGGTCCCCACACAGTCGTTTCCGGTATCGCCGCCGCCGATGATGACCACATTTTTATCCTTGGTATTTACAAACTGTCCGTCTGCAAAATCAGAATCCAAAAGGCTCTTGGTGTTTGCCTTCAAAAAGTCTACCGCGAAATAAATCCCTTTTGCATCCCTTCCCGGCGCCTGGATATCTCTGGGGTTAGACGCACCGCAGGCTAGCACTACCCGGTCAAATTCCTTTAGCAGCTTATCTGCTTTCAAGTCCTTCCCTACATCCACACCGGTGACAAAGGTGACGCCCTCTGCTTCCATCACCTTCACTTTGCGGTCCACGATCTGCTTTTCCAGCTTCATATTCGGAATACCGTACATCAAAAGTCCGCCGATCCTGTCTGAACGCTCATAAACGGTTACGCTATGCCCCCTCTTATTCAACTGATCCGCCACTGCCAGACCGGAGGGGCCGCTTCCCACAACGGCAACCTTTTTGCCGGTCCGCACCTTTGGCGGCTTAGGATCTGCGTAGCCCTGTTCATAAGCATATTCAATAATGGCATATTCATTTTCCTTGGTGGATACCGGCTCGCCGATCAACCCGCAGGTACAGGCAGCCTCACAAAGCGCCGGGCAGACCCTCGAGGTAAATTCCGGAAAGCTGTTGGTCTTGGTAAGACGATTGTACGCCTGCTTCCAGTTTCCCATATAAACCAGATCATTCCACTCCGGCACCAGATTGTGCAGCGGGCATCCGCTGGTCATGCCGCAGATGGTCATTCCCGACTGGCAAAAAGGAACGCCGCATTCCATACACCTTGCCCCCTGAAGCTGCTGCTTTTCCCTTGGAAGGTGCTCATGGAATTCTTTGAAATTCCTGATTCTTTCTTTAGGCTTTACATCCTTTGATACTTCTCTTTTATAATCCATAAATCCTGTTGGTTTTCCCATTTTCTCCTCATTTCCGCGCTGCTTTTTTATTTTTTGATGGCATAAAACGCCTCGATCTGTGCCTGTTCCGCGCTCAATCCTTTTTCTTCCATCTGCACAATGGTAGTCAGCATCTGCTCATAATCATGAGGGATGATCTTTTTAAACTTAGGCAGATAATCCATGAAATGATCCAGGATCCTCTTTCCCTTCTCGGAATTAGTCAGCGCCACATGCTCCTTGATCATATCCTTCAGCTCGATCACATCATATTTGGAAGTAACCTCATAGGAGGAAACCATTTCTTTATTTAAACGGATATACAAATCATTATCCTCGTCCAGCACATAGGCAATGCCGCCGCTCATGCCTGCCGCAAAGTTCTTTCCGGTCCTTCCAAGCACTACCACTCGTCCGCCGGTCATGTACTCGCAGCCATGGTCTCCCACGCCTTCCACTACCGCAATGGCGCCGGAATTCCGCACGCAGAACCGCTCTCCTGCCACACCGGCAATGAATGCCTTGCCGCTGGTAGCGCCATACAATGCCACATTGCCGATAATAATGTTGTTCTCCGCCTTAAAGCTGCTGCCCTTGGGCGGATATACGATCAGCTTTCCGCCGGAAAGCCCTTTCCCGAAATAATCGTTGGAATCGCCCACCAGCTCCAGCGTAAGCCCTCTGGGGATAAAAGCGCCAAAACTCTGCCCGCCGGCACCGTTACAGAGAACCCGGTAGGTATCTTCCTCCAGATCGTCTCCCATGGTCCTGGTGATCTCGCTTCCCAAAATCGTTCCGAAAGCTCTGTCCGTATTCTTCACATCCACTTCAATGCTTCTCTTGTTCCTGCTCTGCATTGCCTTGCCAAGCTGCTTTAAAAGCACCTTTTCATCCACAGTGTTTTCCAGCTTAAAGTCATAGACCTGCTTTGCGTCAAAGGTTACTTTTTCCTTTCCGCCTGCATAAGGATTTTGCAGGATCAGGCTTAAGTCAACCTGCTGCTGGGATGGCGTCAGGTTTTCCTTCACCTTCAAAAGCTCCGTATGCCCTACCAGTTCATCCACTGTCCGCACGCCCAGCTTCGCCATATATTCCCGAAGCTCCTGGGCGATAAACCGCATAAAGTTCATCACGTACTCCGGCTTTCCTTTGAAGTTCCTTCGAAGCTCCGGATTCTGGGTGGCAACGCCTACCGGACAGGTATCCAGGTTGCAGACCCGCATCATCACGCAGCCCATGGTCACAAGAGGCGCCGTTGCAAATCCAAATTCTTCCGCCCCAAGCAGCGCGGCAATGGCAACGTCACGCCCGCTCATCAGCTTTCCGTCTGTCTCGATCCTTACCTTATTTCTAAGACCATTCATGATCAGTGTCTGGTGGGTTTCCGCCAGACCAAGCTCCCATGGAAGCCCTGCATTGTGAATGGAATTTCTGGGTGCCGCACCAGTGCCGCCGTCATAACCGGACACCAGGATCACCTGTGCACCGGCTTTAGCTACACCTGCCGCTACCGTTCCCACGCCTGCCTCGGAAACCAACTTGACGCTGATCCTTGCCCTTTTATTGGCATTCTTTAAATCATAGATCAGCTCCGCCAGATCCTCGATGGAATAAATATCATGATGAGGCGGAGGAGAGATCAATCCCACACCGGGCGTTGAATGTCTGGTCTTAGCAATCCATGGGTATACCTTGCCTCCCGGAAGATGACCGCCTTCTCCCGGCTTTGCGCCCTGCGCCATTTTAATCTGTATTTCATCCGCACTGACCAGATATCTGCTGGTCACGCCAAACCGCCCGGATGCCACCTGTTTGATGGCGGAACATTTATTCACTCCATCGACTCCCACAGTCAGTCTGTCAAGCTCTTCCCCGCCCTCGCCGGAATTGGAACGCCCATGGAGACGGTTCATTGCAATCGCTAAGGTTTCATGGGCTTCCTTGGAAATGGATCCATAGGACATGGCGCCTGTCTTAAACCGGGTAACGATGGATTCCGCGCTCTCCACTTCCTCTATAGGAACGCCTTTTTTCGGATAGTTAAAGTCCATCAGCCCGCGCAGGTTTTTCACCGACTCCTCGTCATTGACCAGCGCGGTATACTGCTTGAACATGTCATAGTCCCCCCGCCTGGTAGATTCCTGCAGCATATGGATGGTAGCCGGATTATAAAGATGCTCATCCGCCCCGCTGCGCATTTTATGGTGCCCAAGACTGTCCAGCGTCAAGTCATTGGCAAGACCCAGCGGGTCAAAAGCCCTGGAATGAAGCTCATCTACCTGCTTTTCGATATCCTTGATGGTAATGCCCCCTACCCGGCAGACCGTGTGGGGAAAGTATTTATTGATCACTTCTTTGTCCATGCCGATGGCTTCAAAAATCTGGGAACCCTCATAGGACTGAATGGTGCTGATTCCCATTTTGGATGCAATCTTGACAATGCCATGGAGAATTGCATTGTTATAATCCTCCACTGCCGCATAGTAATCCTTATCCAGCATATGATTGTCGATCAACTCTCTGATGGACTCCTGTGCGAGATAAGGATTGATAGCACAGGCGCCATAGCCAAGCAGGGTTGCAAAATGGTGCACTTCCCTTGGCTCCCCTGACTCCAGGATCAACGCCACGGAAGTCTTTTTCTTGGTCACTACCAGATGCTGGTTTAACGCTGACACTGCCAGCAGGGAAGGAATCGCCACATGGTTTTCATCCACGCCCCTGTCGGAAAGGATCATGATATTAACCCCATCCCGGTAAGCCCGGTCCACTTCCACAAACAAACGGTCAATGGCACGCTCTAAGCTGGTGTTTTTATAATAGGTTATAGGAATGACTTCTACCTTAAAGCCGTCCTTTTTCATGCTTTTGATCTTCATCAGGTCTGTGATGGTCAGGATCGGGTTGTTTACCCGAAGCACGTTGCAGTTCTTGGGGATTTCCTCCAAAATATTCCCATCCGTCCCCACATAAACCGTTGTCGCCGTCACTACCTCCTCGCGGATGGCATCGATGGGCGGATTAGTCACCTGTGCAAATAACTGCTTAAAATAATGGAACAGGGGATGATAGGTTTTGCTCAGCACCGGAAGAGGCGTATCCACGCCCATAGCCGCTATGGCTTCCCCGCCGTTTTTTGCCATAGGGAGAATGCTGTTTTTCAGCTCCTCATAGGCATAGCCAAAGGCTTTCTGCAGCCTCTGCCGCTCCTCATCCGTAAACTCCGGCACCCTTTCGTTGGGAATCTTCAGATCATGGAGCTGTACCAGATTGCTATCCAGCCACTCCCCATAAGGCTGTCTGGAAGCATAGGATTCTTTCAGCTCATCATCATCGATCACCCTGCCCTGCACCGTATCCACCAGAAGCATCTTTCCCGGACGCAGACGCTCTTTTACCAAGATCTTGGCAGGGTCAATGTCTAGTACGCCTACCTCGGAGGAAAGGATCAGCGTATCATCGCTGGTGATCATATAGCGAGAAGGCCGCAGACCGTTCCGGTCAAGCACTGCTCCCATCACATCTCCGTCGCAAAACAGAATAGAAGCCGGTCCGTCCCATGGCTCCATCATGGTTGCATAATATTGGTAAAAATCCTTTTTATGCTGTGACATGGTGCGGTTGTTTGCCCATGGCTCCGGTATGGTGATCATCACCGCAAGCGGCAGGTCCATGCCGCTCATCACCAGAAATTCCAAGGTATTGTCCAGCATGGCAGAGTCAGAGCCTGATGCATTGACTACCGGAAGCACCTTATGGAGCAGACCGTGCAAATGCTCGGACTCCATATTTTCCTCTCTGGCAAGCATCTTGTCTGCATTGCCCCGGATAGTATTGATCTCACCGTTATGCACAATGAACCGGTTAGGATGCGCCCTCTCCCAGCTTGGGTTGGTATTGGTGGAAAATCTGGAATGCACCATGGCAATGGCTGACTCAAAATCCTGATCCTGCAGATCCGGGAAAAAGGTGCGGAGCTGGTCCACCAGAAACATTCCTTTATAGACAATGGTCCTGCTTGACAGGGATACCACATAAGTGTTGTCAGAGGACTGCTCAAACACACGCCTTGCCACATATAAAAGCCGGTCAAACGCCACGCCCTTTTCCACTCCCGCAGGCTTTTTCACAAACGCCTGCATGATGTGCGGCATACATTCCACCGCTTTATGCCCTAACACGGAAGGCTCTGTCGGCACCTCTCTCCAGCCTAAAAATTCCAGCCCTTCCTTTTCCACGATAATCTCAAACATCTTCTTTGCCTGGTTTTTGCGCAGCTCATCCTGTGGGAAAAAGAACATTCCCACACCGTACTCCCGCTCCCCGCCTATGGATATGCCCAGAGGAGCCGTCACTTTCTTGAAAAATTTATGGGGAATCTGGATCAGGATACCTACCCCGTCTCCGGTTTTCCCCTCCGCATCCTTTCCGGCGCGGTGCTCTAAGTTTTCTACAATCTTAAGCGCATTTTCCACCGTCTCCCGGCTTTTCATACCCTTAATGTTTACACAGGCTCCGATTCCGCAGTTGTCATGTTCAAATTCCGGACTATAAAGCGGTGCGTCGGGCATGGTTCTTTTCACGTCAAACATCTTTTTCTCCTTTCCATACAACGAAAAAAGTCGCAAAGAGAGCTTTCCACTCGCTCCTTTGCGACCTGCAACTACTATACACCTATTTTTTCTAATTGTAAACTTCGACTTTTTATTAAATTGTCAGATTATTTTTCTATTCCATTATTTTTCGGATATTTTCTGCCACTTTCCTTTTTTGTCTGATTTTTTAACACATTTTTTGATATAAAAGAAACATGCCACTGCCCCTGCAAGGCAAATAGCTGCCGTCACCATGCCAGCCTTCCGGTCTATTTTTGAAAAACTCTGATTATAAGTCATCACATAAATTCCTGCATTGGCAACTGCATGAAACAGCACCGGAGCCGCAAAGCTCTGGTATAATTCATACAAATACGCCATCAAAAGCCCCAGAATGGTTCCATACACTGCCTGTACCATGTTCCCATGATAGCACCCAAACAACAAGGAAGACACCACCAGCGCAATTTCATAGCGGAAGCATCGTTTCATCCGGTTGTAGATCAGCCCCCGGAAAACCGCCTCCTCCGCAACCGGCGACAATACACCGTACAGGACCAGCCCGATCAGAAAATCCACGCCAAACTGTGCCTGTGCCGTATCGGAAAACGCCTGTGAACTTTCTGTGAAACCGGTAAGCCCGAACACCAGATTTAAACCAAAGGAAGAAAGAAACGCAAGGGCTGCCAAGAACATATATTTCGTTACCAGCTCATTCCCCTCTTTACTAAAAAGCTGTACCCTTTCTTTCCGGATCTTTTCCCCCGCCTGGGTAAACTTTGGCGCATCATTGAGCTCTGCAAGAACGCCCTGCCCCACTGCCGCCACGCCCAGCAGAATGGCAATTCCATAAATGATCCCCCTTACGGAAAAAGCATTCTGGTTCAGGAAAGCCACTACGCCTTCACCGGATCTTTCCATAAACAGGTTCAGACCCGCCCACAGCAAAACCTCCGCCATATCATGGACCAAAAAATAGACCAGTAAAGGAAACAATATGTAAAGTGTTTTTCTGGGGGAACTCCAGGTGCTGATGCTTTCCTTGTCCCATCTGGTATTCATCCGTTTCCAAAAACTCATGCCTTATCCCTTTCTGTCCTTTCTATTCTGCAATGGCAGCATCCGCTGTAAGCAGCGCTTCTAATTGTTCCATCGTATCTGCAACTGCGTCTGCGCCTTCCTGCTCAAGTTCCCCGGGCGCGGCATATCCGAAGCTGACACCGATCCCTGTCAGGCTATGGGCTTTCGCCCCCTGTATATCAAATTTCCGGTCACCCACCATGGCACAGCGCCGCTTCCGCTTTGCAGGTTCCATCTGTAAGATTCCAAGCTGGCGCAAAGCTTCCTCCACCACTTCTTCCTTGGTTCCTCTAGTTCCGTCCAGTTCACTTCCCACGATCACTTCAAAATACTGTTCAATCTGAAAATGCTGCATGATCTGCCGCACAAAAACAAGCGGTTTGCTGGATGCAACCGCCAGATGGATTCCTTTTTCCCGGGCATGGAGCAGCATCTGCTCCGTGCCCGGAATGATCATATTTTCCAATACACCGATTGGTGCAAAACGCTCCCGGTATACCTCGACTGCTTTCAGCGCCTGTTTTTCCGACAATCCGTAAAATTCCATAAAGCTGTCTTTCAGCGGCGGTCCGATAAAAGGTTCCAGTTTATCCAGATCCGGTTCTTCTATCCCAAAATACCGGAGAGCATGCTGCACGGATCTGGTGATCCCTTCTTTGGGATCAGTCAGCGTTCCGTCTAAATCAAACAAGCAATATTGAAACATAAATCTCCTCACTTATCCTGCGTCTTTAAATCCCCAGCTTCTTGAACAGGTCGCCCAAACTGGTACCTATACTTTCCTTAGATGAGAACTGTTTCGTATCAAGACTTTCCATCTCCTCGGCCTCCTGCTCCTCGGCAGCCGCTTTGATACTCAGGGATATTTTTCCATCGTTGGTATTTAAAACCTTGACCTTAACTTTATCACCTACGGCGAGCACCTCTGAAGGCTTCTTAATCCTTCTCTGGCTGATCTGGGAAATATGGACCAGACCGCTAAGTCCATCCTTAAGCGCCACAAATGCACCGTAAGGCTGAAGGCTTTCTACCGTTCCTTCCAGCACCGTGCCGGGCACGATCATTGCGATCTTGTGGTCGTGCTCCTCCTTTGCCTGCTCCTTCAAAATCTCTTTCGCCGAAAGAACCAGCTTTTCCTTTTCCCTGTCCACGGTTATGACTCTAACAGTCAATTCCTTTCCCACAAACTCACTGGTGTCTTCCACATATGACAGTGAGAGCTGGGAGGCCGGAATAAATCCACGTATCCCCTCCACATAGGCTACAACGCCCGCATTTACAGCTTCTCCCACTTTGACACTGATGTCAGTTTTTTCTTCCATATATTTTTCAAGCACATCCCATGCAAGCACGGCAGTAGCTTCTTTCTTAGAAAGCAGGATATTTCCCTGTCCGTCATCCACACGCACTACAGTAGCTTCAATCACATCGCCTGCGTGTACATCAGTAAGGACCGAAAAGTTCGGATCGTCACTCATTTCTGTTGCTTTAATGATCCCCTGGGTGTAATACTTCAGGTCCAGTGTCACTTCTTCTTCATTCACACCGATCACTGTTCCCGAAATCACGTCACCCTCATTAATTTTGCGAAAAGACGCCTCCAGCTCCCTTTCGTAATCCTTCATTGTCTCTTCCATTTCCCTTCTCCTTCTCTGCTGGCAATCCTTTTTAGTAGTTTTCAGCCTTTACCTGGAAATAAGACTGGGGATGAGCGCAAACAGGGCATACCTCAGGCGCCTTCTTACCTACGCAGATATGTCCGCAGTTCGCACACTGCCATACCACATCGCCATCCTTTGAAAATACCAGATCACCTTCAATATTGGCAAGGAGCTTGCGGTATCTCTCCTCATGCTCTTTTTCAATTGCGGCTACGCCTTCAAACAGCTTTGCAATCTCCTCAAAGCCTTCTTCTCTTGCTTCCTTCGCAAATGCAGCATACATGTCGGTCCACTCATAGTTCTCGCCGTCAGCTGCCTCTTTCAAATTGTCAATGGTAGAGCCAATCCCGCCGCTTAACAGCTTGTACCACATTTTGGCATGTTCTTTTTCATTGTTAGCCGTCTCTTCAAAAATGGATGCGATCTGCACATATCCATCCTTCTTTGCCTTGGATGCAAAGTAGGTATACTTGTTCCTTGCCTGGGATTCCCCTGCAAATGCTGTCTGTAAATTTGCTTCTGTTTTTGTTCCTTTTAAGTTCATTTTTTTCCTCCGTATTGGTAATATTATTTTTAACTGTAAAATCTAAATTTCCTTAAACTTGTCCGGTCCCATCCCGCATAAAGGACACTTGTAATCCGGGGGCAGCTCCTCGCCCTCGTAGATATACCCACATACCTCGCAACGGAATTTCTTCGTTCCTTTGTTCTCCTTTGCTTCTTCCTCTTCCGGGATGTAGGTAGGTGCATTTTTCGGGCTCTTTCCCTTTACTACCTGATGATAATATGCGTAAGTCATGGCATTTCTGTTTCCAAACGGTTCTGCCGCCACCACTTCCCCTAAGAATACCGTATGAGTGGTTGTTTCCATCTTGTCGATCACACGGCAGACAATATATCCGCAGGAATCCGTGATCACCGGCATATGGTCCTCCACAGAATATTTCACCTGTGCGAATTTATCCATATCCCTGCCTGAATGGAAGCCAAAAGTTCCTATGATCGCCGGATCAGAATCCTCCGCCATAATGGAAATGGCAAATCTCCCGCTTTTCGCAATACACTCATTGGTATAGTTATTATGGTTCATGCTCACCGCAATCGTTGACGGTGAAGAAGTAATCTGCATGGCACTGTTGGCAACACAGCCTGTCGGCCGCCCCTCATCCCAGGTGCTGACTACATAAACTCCATAAGAAAGCTTATGGAATGTGTTTAGGTTCATATAATACCTCCTTTAAAATCAGTAATCATTCCTATTTTTAAATATAACTTTTTTATTGGTGTCTGTCAATATATTTTTCCCATATTCTCCCATCTTCAAACAATATTTTCAAATATCATTACGACTATAGCAATTATTTATTTCATAAAATAACTTTCTGTGATAAAATGTACACGCCAAACCATTTTACAAAATTACTAAAGGAAGTTGCTATGAGTATTTTAAACGTTGAACATTTAACCCACGGTTTCGGTGACCGTGTCATCTTTCAGGATGTCTCCTTCCGTCTCTTAAAAGGCGAACATATCGGGCTGATCGGAGCCAATGGGGAAGGGAAATCCACTTTTATGAACATTATCACCGGCATGCTGATGCCCGACGAAGGAAAGATCGAATGGGCAAAAAATGTCCGCGCAGGCTACCTTGATCAGCATACTGTCCTTGAAAAGGGCATGACGATCCGCGCAGTCCTTTCTTCCGCTTTCGACTTTTTGTTCGAGATGGAAGCACAGATGAATGAGATCTGCGACAAAATGGGAACAGCCTCCGGTGAAGAGCTGGAACAATATATGGAGGAGCTGGGAACCATACAGGATCTTTTAACGGTCCATGATTTTTACCTGATCGATTCTAAGGTTGAGGAAGTCGCAAGGGCATTGGGGCTTTCCGACCTTGGTCTTGACAGGGATGTGACAGATCTAAGCGGCGGACAGCGCACCAAAGTGCTCTTAGGAAAGCTGCTCTTGGAAAAACCAGATATCCTGCTCTTGGATGAGCCTACCAACTATCTGGATGCAGAGCATATAGAATGGCTGAAACGCTACCTGAATGACTATGAAAATGCTTTTATCCTGATCTCCCACGACATTCCCTTCCTTAACAGCGTGGTCAATCTGATCTACCACATGGATAATCAGGAATTGGCCCGCTATCCAGGCGATTACGACAAATTTCAGGAAGTTTACGCCATGAAAAAGGCACAGCAGGAGGCCGCCTACAACAGGCAGCAAAAGGAGATTGCGGATTTAAAGGACTTCGTCGCCAGAAACAAGGCAAGGGCTGCCACCCGGAACATGGCTATGTCACGGCAGAAAAAGCTGGATAAAATGGATGTGATCGAACGCGCTTTGGAAAAGCCTAAACCGGAGTTCCATTTCAAGGAAGCACGTACCCCCGGAAGATATATTTTCCAAATGACTGATTTGGTCATTGGTTATGAGGAACCCCTTTCTTCCCCTTTAAACCTGGAGATGGAGCGGGGTGCCAAGATCGTCCTGACCGGTGCCAA
>ERZ808054.749-NODE-749-length-25068-cov-4.171862_pt1 | contig 25068 bp, 21 predicted proteins | sample MGYA00380201_ERZ808054 | MGnify/ENA primary metagenome ERZ808054 (study PRJEB31490, sample SAMN06133419) | mouse gut metagenome | isolation source: Z5_2 | host: mice | place: China: Chengdu | collected 2015-05 ...
AAAGCTGGACAAAATGGACGTGATCGAGCTTGCTGCCGACAAACCCAAACCAGAATTTCACTTTAAAGAAGCCCGCACTCCCGGAAGATACATTTTCCAAACAAAAGAGTTGGTCATCGGCTACAATGACCCTCTTTCCTCCCCCCTCACCATGGAAATGGAACGGGGGGCCAAGATCGTCTTAACGGGCGCAAACGGAATCGGCAAGACTACCCTTTTAAAAAGCATTCTGGGCTTGATTCCGCCTTTATCCGGCAGGGTAGAACTGGGGGATTACTTAAGCATCGGCTATTTTGAACAGGAAACGGACCAGGCCATTTCCACCACCTGTATCGAGGAAATCTGGCAGGAATTTCCGTCCTTTACCCAGTATGAAGTACGCTCCGCGCTGGCAAAATGCGGACTTACCACAAAGCACATCGAAAGCAAAGTCAAGGTCTTAAGCGGCGGCGAGCAGGCAAAAGTACGGTTATGCAAGCTCATTAACCATGAAACAAACGTGCTTGTTTTGGACGAGCCTACCAACCACCTCGATGTGGATGCCAAGGCAGAGTTAAAGCGCGCGCTCACTGCCTATAAAGGCAGCATCCTCATGGTCTGCCACGAACCCGATTTTTATGCGGATTGGGCAACCGGCGTTTGGGACTGCGCGAAATGGACGACAAAAGTATAAAACCGGGACGCGGCGGCTATCTGATAGCTGCCGCGTCCCGGCTTCCATTGATACACTGACATACACGGGCAGGAATTACAACTGCCGGAAAATCTCCGTCTCCCGCTTCAGATTCACTGCAATCGCCTGGTTTTCATCCATATGGTTCGCAATGCTTTCCATATCGGAAAGCAATACCTGCGTACTGTCGGCGGCATTCCCTACCCCGCCTACGCCTTCGTCGATGGCGCTGGTAATCAAACCGATGGAATCCGCGATTTCACCGATGGTTCCCTGCAGACCGTCCATGCGTGCGGAAAAATCGCACATCACATTTTCAATATAATTCGCCTTGCTCCGGTACTCGCTCCCACCCGTCACGAAATTCTTGAATTCAGGCAGAATCGAGACGTTCATGTACTCCACCAGACCGTTGGCATTGTCCACTAGATTGTTGACCGCGTGGATTACCACGCTGTTGATGCTTTGTATCCGGTTCGCCGCCGACTGGCTCGCCGTGGCAAGCTGGCTGATTTCCGAAGCTACCACCGCAAAACCCTTGCCCGCTTCCCCTGCCCGCGCCGCCTCGATGGATGCGTTTAAGGACAGCAGATTTGTCTGGCTGGCGATGTTCAGGATATCGTTGGTCAGGCTGTTGACCTGGTTCACGCTCTTGCTTTCCTCAATGGACTGCTCCAGCACTTCCAAAATCTCGTTTACTTTCTGCTCCGTGGAAACCATGTTGGCATGCGCCGCGCTTTCCATACTGTCCGCATGACCTTTCATCTCGGTGGTATACTGCCTGATATCCATGGTCTGCGCCGCCATGGCATCCACCTCTTTTTTCACCGCATCCGCATTGGTATTAATGATTGCCGCCGAATTGGACATCTCGCTCATGGCGGCGGACAGTTCCTCCGTCACCGCCGACAAATCCGACACGCTTCCGTTGGATGTTAAGACACTGTCACGCACTTCGTTGACCAGCCGCTCCATCTTTTGGGAATTATCCGTAATAACCTTAAAAATATCCTGCAGTTTTTCCATAAACACGTTGATACCGCTGCCGACTTCCGCAATCTCGCGGTTGGAAAATATGGGAACCCGCCTGGTCAGGTCGCCTTCCCTCCTGTCAATATCGGAAATAATGCCGTTAATCTCATTGCGCGTCTTGCCTAACGGCCGGATTACAAACTGGAACACACTAAGCAGCGTAACAAGCAGGGCCGCAGCGCTGATGATCACAAAAAGTGCCCCAAACAGCAAAGCCTGGCGGTACGTGGCATTCTGCTGTTCCTTGGAATCCTGCGCCTGCGCCTGCATTTTCTCCGTCATGGCATCAATGCCGTCCTGCATTCCTTTCGCATAGCCGGCAATCGCCCCGTTTGCCAGCGCATAGGCTCCCGCGTTATTGTTATTGGCACTGTATGCCATCAAATTGGCAATTTCCCATTTCAGACCTTCAAAATTGGCTAAGATGCTTTCATAATCCCCCGCCATTTCCTCCGTCACATAAGGCAGATACGCTTCCAAATAGCCGTCCAAAACCCCTTCCTGCTCCTTAATGCTGTCCACCAGCGATATCATGGATTCCAAATCCGTTGCCAGTACATGGGAAAGCGCCGTTTTATGTATGTTATTGGTTTCTTCCTGAATCTTTGCCAGCTCCGAAATCCCCATCATGTATTTATCGGTTATCACGGTAGCTTTTGCGTTCACCCCCTGGATATTCACAATGGCAACCAAACTGGACATCATGCAGACAATGCCAAGTATAAATACAGGAAGCAGTAAAATCAGTTTCGTACTGATTTTTTTCTTCGTATGCTCCATGCTCCTATTTACCACGTTTTCCATTCCAATCCACCTCCCCTCAGTTTATTGCGGAGGCAGTAATGCCCGCCACCAAAGCATCAATCAAGTCCTGCGGCTCTTTCCCCGACGGATTGCCTGCCGCAAGGTTTTCTCCGAATTCCTTACATGGAATCCAGTAATTGTTCCCGACCCTTTGCAGCACCCCGTATTCCGATTGGGCAATGACCGCCTGGATTGCCGGTACTTTGCTTACCTCGTCCGATGCCGCCGCATTTTTATTGGACGGTCCCTGGTTTCGCATCTCGAAACGCAGCACCTGGTTCTGCTCATTGGTAATCCAGTCCGCAAATTTTAATGCCCAATCCACATGCGCACTGTAAGCGTTAACACCAATCATTTTGTACCCCACAAAAGACGCCATCTGCACCTGCTGTCCGGCACAGGTATAGGTCGGCATCTTTACGGCGCCGTAATTCTGTCCCCATGTTTCCTGTATTTCCTTGGAATTCCATACCCCGCTGACTCCGGCAATCACGCTGCCCTGACGTACCCCATCCATGAAGCCTGCATCCGTCTGGTTTTGGAATCCGGGATGGACGGCTATGTCCGTCATGGCATTTACAATATCCACCCCTTTGATTTTTCCTTCCGTGGTATTCCAGTTGCAGTGGTTCGTCACTCCGTCCTCATTGACACCGAAGTCCAGTCCCGTATTCCCAAAAAAGGAATAGATATACCAACCGGAAGTCCAGTCCATGGAAAACTTCTTCCCGTTTTCCGCTGCCACTTCCAAAATACGGTCCAGGGTCTTCACATCCTCCTCCGTAAAATATGCTTTGTCATAATACAGGAAATACCCGTTGTCCGCACTCATCGGATAGGCATATAACGTACCGCCGATGCTCGCCGCCTCCACGGCGCCTTCCACGTTCGCCTGTTTCACTTCCTCCGCGTTGGGTATCTTTGCCAGCGCTCCGCCTGCAGCCATACTCGCAAGCTGGTCGTCCGGGAGAAAGAAAACATCGCCCGCATTATGGACATCCCCCAACACATAATTTCTGGTTTCCGCATCCAAACTTCCCACTAACCGGATGTCAAACTCCGCCTGTCCCGCATACTGCTCCTTAAAGCCCACAATCATCTGTTCGAGCGTTTCATTGTTCGATTCCTCCGCCCAAACCGTCAGCGTGATGACACCTTCTTCCTTTTGCGTATCTTCCGGCGGTCCGTTTCCGGTCATTTCCGCCCCTGCTGCGTCCCCTGTGTCCGCCGGTTCCTCTCCACCGGCACAACCGGCAGCCAATATGCCGCACAGCCCAACTACCATCATACTTCTAATGATTTTCGCTTTCATTGGTGCTCCTCCGTTCCTTAGCCATGGCATACGTTCCATGGGCTTTCATGCATAAAATATTATAGCACAAAATGTCCCTGCGGAAAAGCCCTTAACCTTTGACTGATTGGGTCATTTTCTATCTCATTATCCGCGCGTAACAGGTCAGTGCGGAGGCAGAAAGAAACCGGGAAGGAAGTTTTTGGGGGGGGCGGATTTTCCCCGTATCCCCACTTGCAAAATAAGGGAAATGGGGTATAATCATTTTAAAGACACTTACTATCTTAACTGGAAGAATCAAGCAAACCAATCAAATCTCCATGCAGGCATGGCTATTTCCCCATTGCCCATGGGAGTAAAAGGAGGTGACAGAAAAATGAAGAAACGTTTAGTCGTAACCCTCACATGTCTTGCAGTATTAGCCGTACCCGTTCCTGCATTTGCAGCAACCACATGTCCCGTCAGCGGATGTGCAACAGGCCAGTGCTTCTCGGACGGTTATTGCGGGGAAAACTGTTTTACGGATGAGAACGGCGACGGTATCTGCGATAACCATTGTTACGCGGATACGGACGGCAACGGAATCTGTGATTATTTCGTGGACGGAAATGAAGACGGCATCTGCGATCATTGCCATGACCACGGAAAACCGGCAGCTACGTACAGCCAAAGCGGCCGCAGGTCCGGGCACCACGGAAGACGCCATGGCGGACACCACGGAGGACATTGTTAATCACGTTAATCATCGAGCAGGGGAAAAGTTTTCCCCTGCTCGGTTATACCGGTTCCATACAGTGGCACAGTCTCTCATACTCCCCGTCCGTAATCCGCAGGATACCGCCATGGCGCTTCTTCGTCCTTCCCATATCATACTGTTCCGGCGCAAGGACCCGGAAATCCCCGGAGGCAAGATCCTCCGTCACCATCGGCAGATACCCTTTCCCTTCCAAAAACCGGTCCGCAATCAGACACCACGTTTTCCCGTCCGGCAGCAAATACCCCTCCGGTCCCTCCACGCCTTCCAAAGCCGCAAGTGTTTTGGAATACACCGGGACAAACTCCCCAAAAAGGGAACCGGAAGATTCCATAACCAGCCTTTTTTCCGTCTCGTCTTTGGATATGCGGTAATACCTGTCTCCGCTTTTTAATATCGTCGTATCGATGACATGATTATCCCGCTCCATGTAAAGGAACGTATCCGAAAAATCCTTAAAATCCTTCGTATACGCCGCATATATCCTCTGCTTTGCCTCCACATCCCCCTCCTGTTTCACCATCGAAGCAAAGAAAACGAAAAATTCCCCTTTTTCTTCGTCATACACCGCTTCCGGCGCCCAGACACAACCCGCCCCCGGAATCCCAACGGTACATCTGCGCGCTTCTCCCCAATGCACCAAATCCTCCGTTTCCCATACCACCAAATCCCTGCTCCCCTCCTCCTGTGCCGCCTTCCAGCCCTTTCCCGCTTCAATCCGCAGGTCCGTGGCAATCAGGTAAACGGTACTGCCATGCGGATTCCGTACCAAAAAAGGGTCCCGCACCCCGCACGTCCCCACATTGGAATACAGGACCGGCTTTCCGCCGTTCAGGTCCCGGAAATGCAGCCCGTCCCGGCTGACCGAAAAATAAATCTGTTCCCCGTCCTTTTCCTCTCCCGTAAAATGCACAAATAAGTATCCTGCCATGCCATTTCCTCCCATCGCCGTATGATTGGTAAACCATTTTATACCTTTTATAACACTTTTATCACACGCATGCAACACATTATCCTTGCCGCACATGCAAAAAAGGCTGCCGCTTCCACGGATTTTCCACCCGTTTCCGCGCAGCCTTTCCGCACTGCCGCCAGAAATTATATCCAGCCAAAGCATTTGCATGCCCAGTATCCCAGCCCCAAAACCCAACTGGTAAATATCCCGTACAGTATGACCGGACCGGCGATGGTAAATATCTTACATCCCACACCGAACACCTGCCCTTCTTTCTTAAACTCTATGGCAGGAGCCGCCACGCTGTTGGCAAACCCCGTAATCGGCACCAAAGCGCCTGCGCCGCCGAATTTCACAATGGAAGGATAAAGGTTAAACCCCGTCAAAAGGATGCTGCACAGAATCAACAGCAGGGAACACCACCCGCCCGCCGTCTCCTTATCCATCCCCATCGTATCCGTACAATAATTTAAAAGAAACTGACCGATGGTGCAGATTACGCCCCCCACCAAAAAAGCCTTTGCCATCTGCAGCCACAGGTTATGGGTCGGTGTCACTTCCTTGACATATTCCTGGTACTCCTGTTTTGTTTGTTCGTCCATATTTTAACTCTCCAAATCTGTTCTGTTTCGCATAGTATTTGCAGAATATCACAAACTATTCATATCCTAAAATCAAAGACCCCGCTGCAAGCAACGGGGTATCAAACTTGCAGCGCTGCAGAGCAGCGGGGTATTTGACCCTCGCGGCAGTCGCGGCGATGAGCACTACCTGAAGACGTGGAAATCGGCATCCGCGACTCCAAATTGGATCCACCATCGGTGTCCATACGGAACCGTATCCGTTGGGATTTGAAATCGTAGAAAACGGAATCACTAAACAAGCCGGAATTTACACATAATCAAGCACTTCCAACGGATTTTCCATTTGCGGAAAATCCGTTTTGCGTCCCACCGGCTGCATCGTCCCGTCCTGCAGGTACCATGCTGCCTGGACTGCCGTCATTCCAAGGCTTTTGGCGGTTTCCAGTTCACGGCTTCCTCCGTCCCCCACATACACACATTCCCCCGCTTCAACGGCAAGTTTCCCCATACACCTTTTAAAAATCTCGTTGTCTGGCTTCTGCACACCCTGCTCACAGGAAAGAAAGACCGCGTCAAAATAAGGGAACAGCACGCTTTCCCGGATTACCGCCGCTTCCTCCGAGAAACAATTGCTGATCAGTCCAATCAGAAGCCCCTTTTCCTTTAATGTAACAAATAACGGAAGAATTTCCGGGTGCAGATGCCGGAAGCATTCCCGTTTTGTCATAATGCGTTTTTGGACGATATTTCTCCAGGTTTTTTCGGAATAGCACCGGTTTTCCCGCAGGATGCGTTCCACCACTTCCTCGAACATAACCCTCCCCAGGCTGCGGTCATCCTCCGTCTCCTGCCAAAGCGCATGAAACTTCTCTGCCGGAATCCCTGCATCTTCTGCCATCTGCGCTCCAAAATAAACCGGACACCGGTAATGGGTTATCAAAGTTTCAAACATATCAAAAATTACCGCACGTATCATTCCTGTTCCCTCCCGTACCTTCCGCATTCCCGTATAAACAGGGTGCGGAATCTATTTATCCACTTAAATATAACAGTAATTTTATGTATTTGGAAGCCCCAACACGGAAATTGAGGCAAAGCGGACAGGGAGCTCCGCTCCTGGCTTTTGCTGGTTAAAAAAATGTAATGCCGTATCATAGCATTCCCTTTTACTCCCTCCCGTGCGTCCGCCCGCAAAAACCCACACGATGGCTATGTAAAATATAGGTAAAGTTTCTTTCCTGCATATTGACGCAGCCCCATCTTTTCTATATATTTACGTTAAGCCACAACGGTAAAACAGAGACAACGAAAAACATGCAGAAGAAAGCATGAAGGAACACACCGAAAAAGGAGGTAACAGAACATGTCATTTGCAATCGGAGGAATAGGCGCTTACCTGCAGACCTATTCTTACCAGCCGCAGTACGATAACCGCACCGTTTCCGGTGCACCGGAAGATATGCAGACAGATTTTGAACTGCCTGATATTGATTTCCCCGAAGAACAGTTTTTTTCACCGGATACCGTTCCCAAAACGGACCGGCAGGAAACCGTACTCCGCATCCAGGAACCGAAACAGGCCGACTGCCCAAACAGGGATGCCATGAAAAGGGAATATTCCACCGTACAAGCGGATTTGCTTGAACTGCAGAAGTTTATGTGGGGATTTTCCCCCCGCAGAATCACGGACATCCTCCCCGCATAATTTTGGTTCCGGTCGTCCCCGAAAAGAGCAATTCATGATAAACCTCCCTTTTTCGGGGAATTGACCCATGCCTTCTTTCCGGCAAACCATCCACCATCAAGAGGTAAACCACATGAGCCTTATATACATCCTGGAAGACGATGCCAACATCCGGGAAATCGAGTCCTTCGCCTTAAAAAACAGCGGCTACAAAACCGAAGATTTTGCACATGCCGCGGGATTTTGGAAAGCCGTCCGTAAAAAGATACCTGCCCTCATCCTGCTCGATATCATGCTGCCCGACGAAGACGGCATCGATGTCTTAAAAAAGCTGCGCTCCAATCCCGCCACAAAACACCTTCCCATCATCATGGTAACTGCCAAAACTGCCGAGATCGATAAGGTCAAAGGACTGGATTCCGGCGCCGACGACTATATCACCAAGCCCTTTGGCGTCATGGAATTGATTTCACGGGTAAAAGCGCTCCTCCGCAGGACTTCTCCTTCCGTACCGGATACCCCGTTAACACTTTCCGGCATCACCCTCCATCCTGCCAGCCGCTCCTGCGAAGCGGCCGGAATACCGGTGGAACTGACCTACAAGGAATATGAACTTCTCTCCCTCCTCATCCGCAATGCCGGAATCGTACTGACCAGGGACGTACTGATGGAGAACGTATGGGGAACGGATTTCATCGGAGAGTCCCGGACGCTGGACGTACATATTAAAACACTGCGCCGGAAACTTGGGGATGAAGGCATCCATATCAAAACCGTGCGGAACGTTGGATACCTGGCGGAAGAAAAAAGTTCCTCCATAGAGGAAGGAGAACACCAATGGCTAAAAAAATAAACTTAAACTTCTTATTCGTTACGGCGGTTTCCATTATCCTGACAGTCTTTTTTACGTCCGTCATATCCTACCGGCTGTTCCAAAAGGAAGTCTTTTCGGAACTTTCCTCCTTTGCGGACATCATGGACGACCTAAATCTCCTGACACAAATGAAAAACCAGGGATTCCTGCGGCCGGACAACGAACTGCGCGTCACATGGATTGCCGCGGACGGCTCCGTCCTGTATGACAGTTATGTCCGGGATACCTCCCTGGATAACCACGGGAAAAGGCCCGAAGTCGTACAGGCCCTGCAAAACGGCGAAGGCGCCTGCATCCGCAAATCCGAAACCATGGAGCAGAACATCTTTTTCCATGCCAAGACCATGGAAGACGGCACCGTCCTGCGCATCGCCAAAAAAGCGGGAAGTATCTGGCATCTTTACCAAAACACCCTGCCCGTGACCTTCCTCATCGCCGCCCTCTCCTTCGTATTCTGCCTGTGGATTGCCGCCCGCCTGACGAAATCCTTCGTACGCCCCATTGAGCAAATGGCACAGCATTTGGACCAGCCCCCGGACACGGCAACCTACAAAGAACTCATGCCCTTCCTTTCCTTAATCCGTGCCCAGCATGGGGAAATGGTGAAAAACGCAAAAATCCGGCAGGAATTTACCGCCAATGTCAGCCACGAATTAAAGACCCCGTTAGCCTCCATTTCCGGCTATGCGGAACTGATTGCCACCGGAATGGCATCCAAAAAAGAGGCAAGGCATTTTGCGGCGGAAATCCATGGCAGCGCCCAAAGGCTCCTGTCCCTGATCAACGACATCTTACAGTTGTCCGAACTGGATGCCGCCGGCGGACAGAACCTTTCCGCCGAACCGGTGGAGCTGTATGAACTCTCCGCCCGCTGCATCCGGACCATGGCTCCGGTAGCGGAAAAACACGGCGTCATCCTCTCCTTATCCGGAACGCCGTTATGGCTGCGGGGGGACAAAGCGCTTTTGGAGGAAATGCTCTGCAACCTCTGCGACAATGCCATCCGCTACAACCAAAAAGGCGGCCACGTATGGGTCACCGTTTCGGACGGGCTGACCATACGCGACGACGGCATCGGCATACCGCAAAAACACCAGAAACGTGTCTTTGAACGCTTTTTCCGCGTTGACAAAAGCCGCTCCCGGAAAACGGGCGGAACCGGACTCGGACTCGCCATTGTGAAGCATATCGCCGAAGTCCACCATGCCGACCTGACACTGGAAAGCGAGGAAAATGCCGGAACCACCATCCGCATCCGTTTCCCCGCCCTCTAAAGGACCAGCACCGTCGCCGGAAACAGCAGGGCAGTAAGTTTCCGGCGGCACGCTGCACGGCGACAGACTGCCGGAATGATTTCCGATGTTTTCCAAATATGCACTACCCGCCATCTATGATTTGGGCGCTGTGCTGTGCCACTTTCTCAAATCCAAGCAGGATATCCGAAAGCAGGAAACCAAGATCCACACTACACTCTCCTTTTTTCAGCCGCTTCCTGTGGTTCTTCATGATTTTCCGTTTAAAACGCGCGATTTCCATTTCCAGTTGGAACACGCCATCCGCCCCGGAAGCATCCGGCGACTCCCAGTACTCCATCGTACGGCGCATCAGCGTCAGGACGATGCCGCCGCATTCCGTCAGTTCTTTTTCCGCCTCTTTGGAAAAAGACAGCTTCTTTTTTTCCATTTTCTCCCGGTTAATGGCGATTCCCAGCGCATAATCGGCAATGCGCTCCATGTTTCCCACACTGTGCTGCATGGCTGAAAGTTCTTTCACGTCCGCCTCTGACAAAGGATTTGCCCCCAGCCTGGACATATAATCATTGATTTCCTCCTCGTACCGGTCCACATAATCTTCCAGCTCCCGCACCCGGAAAGACTGTTCCTCGCTGTAATCAAACAGAAGCCCGAACGCCGCCCGGAACGCGTTTTCCGCCAGCTCCAGCATGGACTGTGCCGTTTTCCGGCACTGCATGAGCGCAAACGACGGATTATCCAGGAAACGTTTATCCATGTTGGAGAGCGCCGCCAGTTCCCCCGGAATCCCCTCTTGCCCTTCTCCGCTTTTTCCGCTGCCGGAAATGCTGACCTCCGCCAATGTCACCAGTCCGCCCGCAAACGGAAGCAGGAGCACGGTGGAAAACAGGTTGAAACAGGAATGGGCAAATGCGATTCCCACCGCCGTGGCAGGCTGTTCCAAAAAACCGAAAGGGACAAAATAGTGCACCAGGTAAAATCCCGCCATAAACACGGCAGTTCCAATCAGGTTAAAATACAGGTGGATGAAAGCCGCCCTTTTGGCATTCACACTGGCTCCCACGGAACTTAACAATGCCGTCACGCAGGTTCCGATATTCTGCCCCATGATAATAGGCAGTACCGCGGAATAAGGAACCGCGCCGGTGGCACAAAGCGCCTGAAGGATACCGACGGATGCGGAAGAACTCTGGATTACGGCAGTCAGCACGGTTCCGGCAAGCATTCCCGCCACCGGATGGGAAAACGCCGCAAACATCCCCGTAAATTCCGGCACATCCCTTAACGGCTTCATCGCCGCGCTCATGGTATCCATTCCCATCATCAGGACGGCAAAGCCAAACAGGATATTTCCCGCCATCTTCTTCCGCTCCGCCTTACCGAATACCAGAAACACCACGCCCACCATTGCCAGTAACGGAGCGAAGTTCTCCGGTTTTAACATACGGACAAAGACATTACTGCTTTCCAAACCGGCAAGGCTCAAAACCCAGGAAGTCACCGTAGTTCCCACGTTTGCCCCCATGATGATGCCCACCGCCTGTTTCAACTGCATAATACCCGAATTGACAAACCCCACCACCATTACCGTCGTGGCGGAAGAAGACTGTATGACGGCAGTCACCGCCGCACCGAGCACTACCCCTTTTAAGGGCTTATCCGTCATTTTCGCAAGCACGGCTTCCAGCCTTCCGCCGGACAGTTTGGCAAGCCCTTCCCCCAAAAGGTGCATTCCGTACAGAAAAAGCGCCAACCCGCCAACCATACGGATTAAATGAAATACGTCCATCCCCAATCCTCCTGTTCCGGTATCCCGGCAGCCTGCCGGTACCCCATGTCTGAACATATCCGTGAAAGTATTTTCAGGAATGCCCTGTTTTTCTTTACAGTCCGAGCATAACATCCCTTTGTAAAAGCAGGGAGATGCGGCTGTAAAATTTATGTAAAATTTTTCCCCGCCGCTTGCAGGCAGGACCGGAACATGATAGACTTTTTTTGTTTTCCGGGAATTTATAGGAAAATTATGAATGAACTTTCGGATTTATTCTCCACATTAAGAATTGTAAGAAGGGAGATGGTAAAATGCTATTCCTGCATGTATTACTCCTCACCGCCGGCTTTGGCGCACTCATCAAAGGCGCCGGCTGGTTCGTGGACGGCAGTTCTTCCCTTGCCAAAAATTTCAAGGTGCCGTCGCTGATTATCGGCTTAACCATCGTCGCATTGGGAACCAGCGCACCGGAACTGGCCGTCAGCCTTTCCGCCGCACTCCAGGGTTCCAACGAAATCGCACTCAGTAACGTGGTCGGCTCCAATATTTTTAACCTCCTGTGCGTGCTTGGCATCTGTGCCGTCATCCATACCGTACCGGTGGATAAAAGCGTTATCCGCAGGGATTTTCCCCTGTCCATAGCCGCTACGCTCCTGCTTTTGCTTATGACGGGCGCGGATGCCATACGCACCGGCAGATTTTGGCAGCTTGCCATGGATGATAACGCCGGAACCGTAAGCCGTTTTACGGGTACGGTTCTGCTGGCAGTTTTTTTGGCATACCTCCTGTACCTGATTGCGGATGCCAGGAAACATCCGGCAGACGAAAAAACGGAAAACTGTCTCCCAGTCTGGAAATGTGCCCTTCTGATTGCCGCCGGTCTTGCCTTCATCATCGGCGGCGGGCAGGCGGTCGTTTACGGTGCAAAAGAAATCGCAAACACCATGGGCATGTCGGAAACCCTGATTGGACTGACGGTCGTTGCCGTCGGCACTTCCCTGCCCGAACTGGTGACATCCGTCGTTGCCGCAAGAAAAGGCGAAACAGAACTCGCCATCGGAAACGTCATCGGCTCTAACCTATTTAACGTCCTGCTTATTTTAGGCGCTTCCGCCGCCATCCATCCGGTTGCGGTAAACGCCGCCTCCGTCTATGACCTGGTAATCCTGCTTGCCGGAAGCGTCATCGCCTTCCTCTTTTCTTTCAGCAGGGAATCCGTCCGGCGTGCGGAAGGTATCGTCATGGTATCTTTATACTTTGCAGATATCCTGTTTGCGGCTATGCGGTGAATGCAGGCTTACCATGCCATAGGCATACCAAAGGTATGGGGAAACACTCACATCCCGCCGTGCAGGTAAACCGCCTTCATAAAATAAAGCAGGCTTCCCGCCGCTTTCCCAAGGGCAATGGACAGCACCACGATACCCAGTCCGTGCCGGAACCCAAGCCTGCGCGCAAAAATGGGAATGGTATCCAGCATTTCCGCAATGGCGAGGGCAAGACAGCCTACAAAGATTCCGGCAAACAACCCGAATGCCATCACCACCGCCGTACCGGCCCCATCCCACAGGGCATCCGTTCCCGTTCCGAAAAGCTGTCGTTCCCGAACAAACTCCCCGATCTTCCCATACCGGTCAAATACACTGAAAAAAGTCCCCGCCATCACGCCGAACACCACCGCTTCCTCAAACAGAAAGACCTTTTTGCTCACATGCATTTTCCCCGCAAAACGCGGAATCAGCCCGACCGAAATCAGTACCGTAAAAACACCGCCCGCTGCAAATACCCCAAAGCTGGTTCCCACAAGCGCCAAAAACAACTGCTTAAGATACATCAATGGTCTTCCCCTCCCTGTCCGCCGTTTCAATCAGCGCATCGTTCACATCCTTTTCATAGACACGCATCTCCACCTCGATGGGCGTAGGGTCCTTCGTAATCCGCCTGCCGCCGATATGGTTAAAAAACACCGTGATTCCCACTGCCAGCCCGATGGAATACGTAAATTCCAGGATGGAATAACCGGGCGCCTGCTGCCCCATTACCAGCTCGTACACCTTACCGAATACCTGGTTAATCCCCACGTCATTATGGAATGCCATAATGGTAAATGCCGTGCCGAAGAAACTGATGCACGCTACGAAAACAACCTTAAGCGCCTGCACCGCGCCTTTATGTTTATCCACATTCACAAGCTCTACCAGCACATCCGTCTCGCCCATGTTCTGTACATCCGCTTCCGGGCACTGTTTCGTAATCAGTTCAATAAGTTTCAATATGCTGAATACCTGCCGTTTCTGTTCGTCTTTCCCGAAACGGTGTATTTTGATTGCTTTCACTTTCGCCGCAATATGGTTATCCTTACAGTATACCTTCGCCACATCCTTTAAAAATACATCCTCCTCCGTAACCTCCACGTTCCGTTCCGCTTTCAAATAAAGAGTTTCCTGTGCCATCGCAATTCCTCCGTTTATTCCCGCCGGCAGCGAGCCAGACAGCCGCACTTGTGCGGATATTTGGCGGGCTGCCGCGGGGGGCAATACCCCGCTGCCTGCAGCGCTGGAAGTTTGATGCCCCGTTGCCTGCAGCGGGGTTGTTGACTACCCTTTATTATTGCAGGAGTCAGAACTTTTATTCATGGTATCATTTATTACCGTCCGGTATACCTGCATCCTGCCGTCCGGCACAAGCCCCCGTCCCGGCATCTTCCTGCGGCGCCGTACCGTTTGGCATCTGTGTGGGTTTGGAAATCTCCATGCTGGTGGTCGTGGACATTCCGCCGATCTGTCTTGTCATTACCAATACCCTCGAACCGTCCGGCTTCACCTGTATATCGGTATCCACCTTTTTTTCGTCCAGCGTCCGCTCCACCAAACCCTTTTTTTCCGATGTCTTCCGCATCAGGAAACCTAAAAACCCCTTATACTCCAGATACCCTTTCAGGTTCCCCGCTTTATACTGCATCTGCATCACATCCTTCACCACCTGCAGCCAGTCGGTCCGGTCAAACAGGTTCTTACAGCCGTAATTGGCAATGGAATCCCTGTAATGCGCCTGCGCCATCAGAAACCGTTCCAAAGCATCCGGGCATTCCCCGCTGTCGCTTAAGTGGGCGCTGTACGCGTACATTTCTATGGTATTACAGTCCTTGGGATTTACCTTGGAAATATCCACCATAAATTCCTGCTCCTTGCCGGACGCATCCCACATTTTTACTTTATAAACCGGGTTTGCCGGGTCGAATCCCTGGGGCTTATATACGGTCATGGATGTTCCCGACACCACGTTTGCCCAGGCAGTCACTACTTCGCCCTCTAGGCTGTCCGCCCCGTGCAGCACCACATTTGTGCTGCTGCAGGTAACGTCCCATTTACGCGGCGTACCTGCCTGCGCGTTCTTTGCCGATGTCTTCGCGGCATACTCTGCCGCAAACTGCCCGCTCTCCTGCGTTCCTGCCGCCTGCCTTCTGCCGGTTCCCGCTGTCTGTGCACCGTATTCTTTCCATCCGAATCCATTTACATTCATGTTTACCCTCATTTCTGCGCTGCTTTTTCTGTCAATGACTTAAATATCCTTCCGGTTTGCGTTTGCCGCGCGGACGCAAACTCAATTTTCCCTCCAGTTTCCGATGTACCTGCGGATACTTGTATCCCCGCTTTTTCCTTCCAGTGTCTTCCGGTAAGCATTTATCATACCGGAACGGTTTGCCGCGCCATTGGATGCCGCATATGCGGCTGACATTCCCGCCGTTCCTGACAGGAAGCCGCTGCCGCCTGTCAATGGAAAGCTGCCCAATCCAGCCATTCCATATAAAGAACCTGCCAACCCGTACAAAGAACCGTCCATTCCTGTTAAACCATACAAAGCGCTGTTCTGCCCCAAAACCCCATACAGGGAACCGTCCAACCCGTAGTTTTTCACCGGAATCTCTGCGCCATAGCTTTCTTCCAGGCTTGCGCCGATCACCTGGTAACTTACCTTCGGCATATTCAGGATACCCGCCGGGATTTCCTCCGCACATTTTTCCGCCAGCATCCCTAAAACGGCTTCCTCATACTCCCGGTTTTCCTTCATGTTTTCAAAGGCTTCTTCCTTAAAAACCAAGACTCCTGAACCGCCAATCCTCATAGCTGTACTGACCGGAAGCGCCGATACCCGGTTGCATAAATACTGTTTGTACTCATCCATCGTCATGTCTTCCACCGGCTTCGACATATCCACGCCGTACTTCACTGCCATAAGGGGAGGATAAGACATCACCACATCCCCTCCTTCCTGGAAAACCGTCTGTTCTTTTTGGATGGCATCTTTCAGGTAAGCGCGGAACGCGCTTTCCCCTAATCCGGTTTTAACCGTCCCCTTTTCCCGTACCGCGGAAAGCGCCTGCACTTCCCGTATTCTGCCGCCAAATTCCATAAGCGTCCTCCCTTTCCAATCTTTCCCCTGCCGCAGACCGTCCTGTCCTTTCCCGTCTATAAGAAATACGATTGGAGGGGAGAAATAGTTTCATTTTATTTGATCGCCGCATCTATTTAAAACTTTCCACCCACACCCGTTTCCCGTCCGTCCGCACTTTCACCGCCCCACAGTCCGCCGTAGTATAAATCCGGCATCCTGCCGTTTCCAGCCTTTCCAACAGTTCCCCATGGGGATGCCCGTAACGGTTTCCTTTCCCGCAGGAGATTAACGCAAACCTTGGACGGAGCGAAGAGAGCATCTCCTCTTTCGTGGAATATGCCGAACCATGATGTGCCACTTTTAACAGCGTGAGTCTCGTTTCCCCGTTTCCGCCATGCCTCTCCCTGTCGTCCCGCAAATACTCCCATGTCTCGTCTTCCCCCCTGCCCTCCAGGTCCCCGGTAAACAACGCCGAAAAATTCCCGTAATCCATAAGCAGTGCCAGCGAGTATTCATTTGCCTCCTTTGTCCCGTACCCCTGTGCCGGATGCAGACAGGTAAGGCGCATCCCGCCGTCCTCCACATATTGTCCCCGGCTCATGTAGCGCACCGTGATTCCTTTCTCCCCGGCAAGCCTGACCAATTCCTCATATTCCCCATCCCTGCTTTTTGCGTCAATATCGGGCAGAACCAGGCTTCCTATCGTTATCCCCTCTGCCGGATACGCCCCCAGCCATTCCAATATCCCGCTGCAATGGTCGCCGTCCGAATGGGTGACAAACACCGCATCCAAATGCCCGGCTCCTTCATACGCCAAATAAGGAAGCATCTGATACTGCGCCACCCCGCTCTTGGACGAACTGCCTCCGTCAATCAGGTAATGCCTCCCTTCCCCGCTGCGGATATAAATGCAGTCACCCTGTCCCACATCCAGCACCGTGACCTGCAGCCCGCTTTCCGTCCTAAGAAACAACAGGCAAAGCGCCCCCAAAATCCACTGGCACTTCCAAAAACCGGGCAGTTTCTTTCCCTTTCCGTACACCCATGCCGTCAATACGACAAGCAGCGCCGCGTAAGCCGCAGCCTGCCAGGGTTCCGGCCTGCCGCTTTGCAGCACCCCATAGGGAATCCTGCTTCCAACCATGCAGCATTTTTCAAAAAACCACAATAACACCCGGTCAACACAGCCTGCCACGGACGCAATCCCGGGAAAAAAACCGCCCACCAGCATACAGAAAAGCCCGTCCGCCATCACCACTGCCATAAGGGGAATCACTGCCAGATTCAGCAGAAAAGAATATACCGGAAACCGGTAAGAAAACATCAGATGAATGGGCAGCGTCCCAAGCGTCACCGCGCCGTTGCAGCACACCGCCTGTTTCAGCCGCCAAAACCGCCCACCGCCCTTCCCGCGTTTCCCCCGGAGCAAAACCGGAAGCAGTACGCCTATGGAAAGCACCGCCCCAAAGGAAAACAGAAACCCGCTGTATCCCACGTACATAGGCCAACCCGCCAAAAGCACCGCTGCAGCCACCGCCAGCGCCGTCAGCATATCGTAAGTCCGCCCCAGCAGTTCCGCGCTCAGACGCAGCACAAACATCAGAATCGCCCGCACGGATGACAGTCCCATACCCGTCATCAGCCCGTAACACCAAATCAATCCTATGCAGCACAAGGCCCCCGCCTTTTTCGGTATCCCTATCCTGCCGGACAACCGGTACAGCCCCATCCCGATTATGGAAATATGCAGCCCGGAAATACTCAGAATATGTATGATTGAACTGTCCCGGTACAGCTTCTCCACCTCTCCGTCCAGCCCTTCCTTCTCTCCAAGCAGCATCGCCCGCAAAACGGAAGCCTCCTTTTCGGGAAACACCTCTCCAAGCACCCCCGAAAAATATCCCCTTAGCCGGTACAATCCCTCCGCCAAAGCCTTTCCTTTCCCGCTTGATGCCACAATCCGCGCATCCGGCAGACGGAACGCCAGCTTCCCCATCCGGTAATACTCCCCCATGTCAAACTCTCCCCAGTTGCCGGCCCCGGGAAAAAAACGCGCCTTCCCTTCCGCCTTAACCCGCATCCCCATCCCGGGCAGGGATACGCCGTCCAAATCCTTTACGTAACAAACCACATTTCCTACTTCTTTACTTTTTTCATTCTTTTGGGAAAACTGTTCTGACCAGACCCGTCCAGACCGTCCGGAGTCCCCGGATTCCCTGCGGAATCCGCTTAAGACATGCACATCCTTTAAATAAACCGCAAACACCCCGCCGGAATCATCCTCCCCCTCTTTCCATTCCTTCCGGTACACCTCCCCTTCCACCAAGACCCTCTCCCCGTCACACACCCCCACATCCGTATCCTCCGCGGGGCCCCGCCAAAAACAAACCGCAAGCACCCCCGCAAACAAACCGCATATCAAGCACAACGGTCTCCTCATTCTAACCTCCTTTTTCCTCCGGCGGACATCCGTCCGGTTTTCTGCTCCACCCCACCGCTCAATAAGTCGTTGTCACAATATCTAAATTCCGTCCAAAAGTGCCCGCTAAACTGGTATTTTCCCGGAACATCACATTGGAATCCCCATTCACCGCAATCTGCACCTTACTCACATTCGGCAGCTCCGCCAAAGAATTTACAATGGAATAAATCGTTACCTCCGAGGAAACATTGTAAATCTGCGAAAGGAAATTCTCATTCAGATTCACGTAACACGTCCCGTCCCTCACCGCAACGCTGACAATTTTCGTTTCCGGGTTCACCGTGGGAAACGCCTTATCCTTCACCTGCTCGCTGGGGCCCCCGATTAACTGTTCCACCACCAGCCGTTCCATGGAAACATTGGTACTGCTGTTATACACCAGCGTCCGGTTCGTCTCAATCAGTTTATCCCCTGCTTCATTGGCAAAATACAGCCGCACCCTCACCTTTTCCTTGGAATTCATCTCGCTTTCCGCATTATCGATGAACATGTCCGCCGACATGATACCGATGACATTGCCGGCAGAATCCGTAAGCGGCGCCGAACGTACCTGGAACGACACATAATCAATCCCTTTAATCTGCGTCATTGTCCGCACCACCGCCGCACGGGCAAGTACCTCCGTAGTAGGCGGCAGTCCCTTGTACTGCTCGTCAAAATTCAAAATTAACTGCTTTTCCTCCACGGAATAACCGATTAACTCAAAATTTCCCGCCAAAGGCGCACGGTACTCCGGTTTCTCCGGCGTTGCCGTAAGCTGTGCCAAAAGTTCCTCGATTAACGCCGACTGCTCCGTGCTCTGCGCTTCGTATTCGTTGGAGAAAATTCTCGTTTCCTCCTTATTAAGCGCATAAATATTATAAACCCGGCTCCTGTCCGTTTCCTCCCCGCTCCCGCAGGAAACCAAAAATGCAAAGCAGGCAAACAGCCATACCAATCCCCGTTTTTTTCCCATGCCGCACTCCTTCCGCCGCGCCCGTATCCGGCTTTCCCGATACCGCCGTATACCCGGCAGGCACTTTTTTCCGCATCTGCCTTTCCCCGGCGGTATCCCTATACCACCACATAGCTCAAAGGAATCTTCACCGTAAATGTGGTCCCCTCACCTTCCACACTGGAAACCTTAATGGAGCCACGGTGCAGCAATACCGCACTCCTCGTAATCGCCAGCCCCAGCCCGGTTCCACCGATTTCACGGGAATGGGACTTATCCACACGGTAAAACCTTTCGTAAATATGTTCCAGGGAATCCTGCGGAATGCCGATTCCCGTATCCACGATATTTAACGTAAAGAACTGGTGGTCGGCATCCAAAACCACTTTTACGGCGCCCTGCTCTTTGTTGTACTTAATGGCATTTTCCACCAGATTGGTGAGAATCAGTGTCATCTTCACCTCATCTACCTCCGCCGTCACCGCACGGTTGCTCTCAAATACCAGCTCGATATCCCTCTTGCGGGCAATCGGACGCAGCCTTTTTAAGATGATTTCCGTCAGGGCATTGATATCCACCACACTGATATTCAGCGACGCCACCTTCTTATCCATCTTCACCATGGACAAAAGATCGTTGATAATTTTATCTTCCCTGTCAATCTCCTCCGCGATGTCCACCATAAATTCCCGGTAAAGCTCTGCCGGGACATTCTCCTGCGCCAGCAGGGAATCTGCCAGCACCTTTACGGAAGTAATCGGCGTTTTCAGCTCATGGGACACGTTGGAAACAAACTCCTGCCTGGACGTATCCAGCACTTTCATGCGCGACAGCAGCTCGTTAAAAGCATCCACGATATGCTCCGTTTCCAGATAATCCGGTACGGAAACCGGCTCGTCCGTAAACCCTTCCTTTACTTCACTGATTGCCTTTGTCACCCGTTCAAAAGGTTTCACCAGCATCTTTGCCAGCACAAGGGCGATACCGAAAATGACAAAGAGCATCATGATTTCCATAATCAGCGCTTTCCGGCTTAAGATATCCATGGTTGCAATGATGCTGTCCGTGGAAACGCTGGTTAACATCACGCCGCGTACCACGTCTTTTTCCTTCCCCTTGCCGTCACCTGCAGGCTTTTCCCCGCCCGCCGCTTCCTCCACCGGCACCTTTTCCAAAATCGGCGTGATAAACTCGATGTAATCATACTCATCCTTGAAATCGGAAGATCCGGCGCCGTCTTTCATGCACTTTACCACTTCCTCCGAAATCACCGTTTTGCCTTCGCTGATCCCGTACGTATCCTTAATGACTTTCAGGTTGGAATTAATGATGATGACGCGCCCGTCATACAGGTTGGAAAGCTGTTCCAGCTCCGCACTGATGACCTCCGAAGAAGCGTCCGTTAAATAGCTGTATGCAATCAGATGGTCCGCAATGATATTCAACTGCCTTTGCACGTCGGATGTCCGCAGACTCACCGCACGGTCCTCATAACTGGTCAGGATACCGTAACGCATAATGACGCTGGGAATAATGCCGATTAAGAAAACAATGATGAAAATCCTCGCCTTTAAGCTCCTTAAGATTTTCAGTTGGTTCCAAACATTCCTGATTTTCATATCCATGGTAAGGCTCCGCCCATCTATGCATAGTAGTATCCCACGCCCCATTTCGTATGGACATATTTCGGTTCACTGGGATTCGTCTCGATTTTCTCCCGCAGCCTCCTGATATGTACGTCCACCGTCCGTACATCCCCCGGATAGTCGCTTCCCCATACAATTTTCAGCAGATTTTCCCTGCTGTATACCTTATTCTGGTTCAGCATCAGAAGCTCCAGTACCTCAAATTCCTTGGCAGTCAGGTTAATTTCCCTGCCGTTTATATATACCCGCCTGCCTTCGCAGTCTAATTTCATATCCTTGCTCTCGATGACTTTCGCCTTTTCCCCTGCTTTTTCCTTCGTATTGGTCCGGCGCATGATGGCTTTAATCCTCGCCTTGACCTCCAAAATGTTAAAGGGCTTGGTGATATAGTCGTCCGCACCGTACTCCAAACCAAGAATCTTATCCATGTCGTCCCCCTTTGCGGTCAGCATGACCACCGGCACATTGGAAAAATCCCTAATCTGCTGGCAAACCTCAAAACCGGTCAGCTTCGGCAGCATCACGTCCAGCAAAATAATATCGTAAGGGTTCTCCTTTGCAAGCTGCAGGGCTTCCTCCCCGTCATAGGCACAGTCCACTTCCATCCCGTCCTGTTCGAGACTGAAACGGATTCCCTTCACAATCAGTTTTTCATCGTCAACGACCAACACTCTCCTGCTCATTTTCCACCTCTGACACAAATCTTATCTTTCATTTTGGAAAACATCCCTTCCTTTATTCCTTCCACTTTCATAATATCCTCTATCCGTTCAAATCCGCCGTTTCTCTCCCGGTAGGAAATAATACTCTCCGCACGGCTCTCACCCACGCCCGGCAGGGTACACAATTCCTGCTTCGTGGCAGTGTTGATATCCACCAGTCCGTCCCCCGCGCCGGCGTTTCCTCCCATATCTGCGGTATTTCCCGTAATTCCCGCCATACTGCCCGGTCCGGCATTGCAGACGGCTCCTGCCCCGGGAATCTCCACTTTCCATCCGTCCGCCAATACCTGCGCCAAATTCACGTAACTTTCGGAGGCATCCTGCGTAAAACCTCCGGCAGCCTCCACGGCATCAAAAATCCGGCTTCCTTCCGGGAGTTCATACACCCCCGGCTTTACCACCTCGCCGCAAATATGTACAAACAGGGTGGACATTCCCGCCTGCCCTGTACTTTCCAAACCGTCTTCCGCGCCTCCCGTACCGGACGGCGCCGTTCCCGCACCCGCAGACTCACTGCCCGGACCGCCTGCCGTCCCCGGCGTACCGGATGGCATCGCTTCCAAACGGAATTCCCCTCCGGTTTCCCTATCCTGGGCTTCTTCCGTCCAAACCAAATCGTCTTCTTCCAACAGAACCGTTTCCCGGCTGCTGCATGCGGTCAAACAAAACATCGCCCACAACATGGCAGACAGTATCCAAACCCTGCCAAAACCATTTACGGTTTTGCTTCCCGCAGCCGGTTTTTTTGTGTTTTTTGTTTTACTGGTTTTACCGGTTTTACTAATTTTACCGATTTCACCGATTTTACATATTTTACCGATTTTGCCGACTTTATATTTACCTGTTTTAATTCTTTCCATCCGCATAGTTTCCTTTCTTATCTTATATCTAAATATCTTAAATATTCTCATCTCCGTTAATCTTAAATAATTAATCTTAACATAATGATGTTGCTTTATTCCAGGAAGACCCCTCTATGCGACTGTTCTTTTATTGTAAAATAATTATCCCTCTTTCGCAAGTGCCTTTTCCTATTTCCATTTAAAAATTACGATACCGGCAATAGCCACCGCCATACCGATTACTTTTCTCCATTCCAGCGGTTGTTTTTCCACGCCAAACAAGCCGAGCATTTCTATGACATATGCCACAATAAGCTGCGCAACGACAATCAGCATCACCGCCCTTGCCGGTCCCAGCATATCCATGCTTTTTATGACCGTATAAGTAATGAATGCCCCAATGGCGCCGCCCAAAAGCATATACTTCGGCTCCACCTTAAAGACCGCCGCCAGCGAAGACCTGTCCGACACCAGCCACACCCCAAGACAGACCAAAAGCGCCGTACACTGGACAAAAGCATTTGCCACCCAAATAGTGGAAGATTTCGTCACCTGTGTATTAAATACCCCCTGTACACTCATTAAAGCGCCGGAAATTAAAGCAATAAAAAATCCAATCATACGGGTCCTCCAAAATAAGTCATTGATTAACAGCTCCTTACTTTCCTATTTTTACCCATATGGCAGGATTTCTATTCAGTAAATATTTTAACATGGTATTTTTTATTGATTTTACGTCTTCTTCACCTGCAATGAAAGCATCCCGAGCAAACGAGGGGGGATGAGGGAGGACGCAAAAGCCAGGAGAGGAACCCCCTGCCCGGTTTGCCCCTGCCTCCCTGCGCTTCCCCTGCCGGCATCTGTTCAAAACCTGATGGCAAAAATGGGCTATTTCTAATTGTGTCCAGCCGTCGGTTTCTGACCACGGCGGCGAAACTCCTCACAGGGTATTTCCCGTTCCGTGAAATACCCTGTTCGTCAGACAACGCCGCCTGAAGCGGTCAGAAACCGACGGCTGGACACAATAAGAAATACCACCATTTTTTGAAACAGGTTTTGAACAGATGCCGGCAGGGGAAGCGCAGGGAGGCAGGGACAAACCGGGCAGGGGGCCCCGCTCCTGACTTCTGCTGGTTGTCAAAAAATATAAATCCCAAAAACCTGTATCCAATCCCAGGGAAATATGTTAGAATAGAAAAAGACTTTTAATTAAGAAAGACTTTCAATAAGAAAGACACATGACGGGAGGTAAAAATAAGATGTGGGCATATGAAAGCGTATTTTATCAGATTTATCCACTTGGGTTCTGCGGAGCGCCCTTTGAGAACGACGGGGTGGAGCAGTCCAGGATTTTAAAGGTATTGGATTGGATTCCCCATATGAAGAAGCTGGGGACTAATGCGGTTTATTTTTCCCCGGTATTTGAATCCGATACCCATGGATATAATACAAGGGATTATAAGAAAATTGACTGCAGGCTCGGCAATAACGACGATTTTAAGAAAGTGTGCGGTAAACTGCATGAAAACGGAATAAAAGTGGTGCTGGACGGCGTGTTTAACCATGTGGGCAGGGGATTCTCCCAGTTCCAGGACGTGGTGAAGAACAGGGAACATTCCCCGTACTTAAACTGGTTCCATATCAACCTCGGCGGCAATTCCAATTACAATGACGGTCTGTGGTATGAAGGCTGGGAAGGAAATTACGATTTGGTGAAACTGAACCTGCGCAATGAAGAAGTGGTTCAGCATATTTTGGACAGTGTGGATATGTGGATTAAGGAATTTGATATTGACGGCCTGCGTTTGGATGTGGCATATTGCCTGGACCATGATTTTGTACGCAGGCTGCGCAGCTTTACGGACGGGAAGAAAGCGGATTTTTACCTGCTTGGCGAGATGCTGCATGGCGATTATAACCAAATGGTGAACGATGGGATGCTTCATTCCGCAACCAATTATGAGTGCTATAAGGGGCTGTATTCCAGTTTCAACAGTATGAATATGTTTGAAATCGTCCATTCCCTGCTGCGTCAGTTCGGACCGGAGAACTGGACCCTTTACCGTGGAAAACATATGCTGTCCTTTGTGGATAACCATGATGTGTCGAGGGTAGCAAGCATACTTACCAACGAAAGGCATCTGCCGTTAATTTACGCACTCTGCTTCGGTATGCCGGGGATTCCCTGTGTGTATTACGGAAGCGAATGGGGGGCAAAGGCGGATAAGAGTCAGGGTGATCCTGCGCTCCGGGCATGTTTCGATGAGCCGGAATTTAACGGATTGTCGGAATTTATCGCCAAACTGGCGGAAGCGAAGAAAAATTCGCAGGCGTTGAATTACGGGGATTTCCGTTCGGTGGTCCTCACCAAC
>ERZ808054.754-NODE-754-length-24820-cov-7.484662_pt1 | contig 24820 bp, 25 predicted proteins | sample MGYA00380201_ERZ808054 | MGnify/ENA primary metagenome ERZ808054 (study PRJEB31490, sample SAMN06133419) | mouse gut metagenome | isolation source: Z5_2 | host: mice | place: China: Chengdu | collected 2015-05 ...
CTTTCTTTTGTTATCCTGCACGCTTCTGCTTACTCCATTCGCCCCAGCATAGCTGGGGGATTAGGATTTTCATTTAAAATCGTCCTCGCTTCTGTCTCAAGTAACGCTCCGCTCATCATTCCACCTATTCCTTTCTGCACATTCTCATACTTCTGTGCGATTTCTCTAATCACATCACCAGAAAGTTCTATAATGGTACGTTTGTCAAACGCCCCAATAATCCCTTCCTGCTCCAGTTTATCAAGCCTCTCTAAGATACTTCGGTACTCTGCTTTCACCTCTGCCAATCTCTGTTCATTACTATTATACACCTTAAAGTTCTTTTCATGTGAAAAAATATAAAACGGGATTAACAGCAACAAGCCCTTTGAAAAAATATCTTCCAGAGTATATTCCTGCATCTTCATAATTGGTACATCATACTCTACGGTGCCACCCGGCGTTTTTATCACATACCGCATTTTATCAGGTGTCTTTTTATAATTCCTTAGATATAGGACTGCTGTATTGGGAAATGTCACTGTCAATATTTCATTGATAACTTCACCTTCATCTAAAGCGATCTGAGCATCATATTCAAACAACCTGATTGTCATCCGCCCATCCGGCAGGCTACTCTCACATTCCAGATGATATTTCTTCTTTTTCTTCCCATAGATTATAAAATTAGTATCTGTTATTCTTTCCTTATCTGCTGCATCCTGTTGGTCAATAAAATGTTCATTGGGATGGAACTCTATTATTTCATTTCCTGTATAGTCTTCCTTGAAAATCTCATTGATTACCGGAATAATCATCTGTCTGCAATCATTTAAAATTGTCCGAAACGCTCCATCATATATATTTCCCATATACAATCCTCCGTATTTCTTATTTACATCATATCATTATCATACTGTATACACAACTATATTTGAAATACAATTTGAATTTTTCATATCTCATATGTTTATTTCATTCGATTTATCCTGAACTAACACATAATTAGTACTTCATTCGACACAATGTACCACAAAATAAAGTGCTTATTATCCCAAAATCCCCTTCATTTCTACTCTGGCAGACTATTTTCGACACAAATCGCCCCATACCCCGCGTATGTCAAGTTAATGTCACATCATTCATTACGATTTGTATTGCCAATCAGTGCATCCATGAACAGATTCCAAAAATGCTCTTTTACTCCAGGAACATCTTGCAAAAACAGATGTTCCTGTATCGTCATCATAATTTCATACAAGTCTACACTATTTGTCTCATTCCCATTAGAGCCTAAACGCTTGCCATTTCGTCCAAACCAAATTCTATAGAAAAGGAATACTGTGAAAAACTGAAAAAAGAAAATATAAAAGATATTTTTATTGTCGGGACATCCATTGTAAGAAAGTGCCGCCCGGCGGCACTTAAATTCCTGCCGTGATAGGCTCCGTAAAATCAGCACCACTCAGCCCGGCAAAGTATTCCCAGATCTTCCAAACGATAATCACTTTGCCGCATGGAATTTGTTTCATTGCCCTGTCATAGTCGGTGAGCGGAGCAAAATACATCCTGCTCCCCCATATTTCTCAATGCTTTTCCGATCCGTAATCATCCTAAACTTTGGCATGTCCTTGCTGTCATGCAACATAGCGTTAAAATCTTTTTTATCCTCATTTTCCATATCTGACACCTCCTGCTCCAGGCACAGCTTATTTTAATTGCCTGTGCAATGAGACTGCTTTAAAAATTCCGGGGGCAATCAGGACCATTTTCTTCTCTTACCCGGATCAGTTCATTGATTTCCTCTGCCTGGATTTCCTGCCGCTTGCGAAAATACCAGAAGATAAACCCATCAGTAAATAAAAAGATTACCGTAAAAGAGACAAAGATAGAAACATCCATGCCCTTCCAGAAGAACATCCTGGAAATAAACAGTGACAGCAGATACAACACCACCGATTCTGCTATGCAGTAATGACTCCATTTCCGGAATTCTATTCTGCTAATCAGCGTATCTATAAACTGGCATGCAGCAAGCCACACAAACAAAACCAGCAGGAAGGGGGAAACTTCATTCCCCCACAGCAGATCAAGCCCCCAGTTTGCAAGCACAATCAGGGTAAAGCAGATGCAGGTAGACGGAATCCGGTTCCATAATAGATTTTTCATAAGTTTTCTCCTTTCAGCTTATTTTTCAATACTTCAATGTAATTACGGGTAACAATCTGGGTTTCCCCATTCACCAAGAAGGCTTCCAGCCGATGATTATAAAGCGGACGCACACTTTTCAAATAATCGGTGTTGATGATGCAATTTTTGCTGATCCTTATAAAAGATGTATGAAGCAGTTTTTCTTCCAGCGCAGCCAGCGTATCCCGGCAGAAGTAAACCTCCTTTTCCAGATAAAGAAAGGTTTGCCCGTCCGCAGAATCCATAAAATAAATTTGTTCCAGCGGAATTTGGTACTCCTTCTCTTCCTGATACCCCGTTAAGGAAAAGCCATGCTGCCGGATCAGCTCAATCAAACTGCGGAGCCTTCCATCCACATGGGCGCAATTGATAATAATTTCTGTTTCGGAAACCGCAAGATTCTGATGAATAGTCAGCTTCATTTTTCTCCTCCTCCCTTCCTCAGCAAAACTATCGTATCATCCAGGCGTCGGCAAAACAATACCCCGGCAGGCAAGATGCCCTATGCCGGGGTGAAATACCTTTTTTATTCCCTTTTTTCTAATACTATAGCTTTACGGTATTGAATACCAGATTGAGCATACCTTTTGTCCTGCTCCTACATCCAACGCCATCGTCCACATTCCTGGTAACCTCCAAATCCTGCCGTTCCCCTGATGACAGACTGTAAGTCTCAAATGCACTCTTTCTTTTCTCGGCATCGGGCTTATCAAAATTAAAATAAAACAAGGTATCTTCGTCCCAAAATTCCATGTTGGCGATTCTAACCCCACTAAAACCATCTGAGCATCATACTCAAACAACCTGATTGTCATCCGTCCATCCGGCAGGCTGCTTGAAAAAGCTGCAAAAAATGAGCCTGTTTCATGGAAACCTTTGTAGATATTATATCAGATATCGGGGTCCGATACAGGGAACGCCATCAGACCGATATTGGCGTCCGGATTGACATCTCTGATAGCCGATAAAGCCCATGAACCGTTTCCGCAAATAAAGCAATCAATGACATATAAGGCACCGACAGATCGCTGAGACTGGATGCAAAAGGAGTCACACCATTGGCCTGCAGAGTCTCGCAGGCAGCCACCAGCTCACTGTAAGTGGATGGAATCTCAATATGATTGGCTGCCAAAACATCCTTATTATAATACAGACCGATATAGCCGTTATCAATGGGCATTGCATAGACTGCATTGTCATAGATCGCGTTTGCTCCCGCCACCGTATCCGCGTTCAGATTATCTAAAAAAGCCTCCCCGTTGATGTCTGACAGAAATTCCGGTTCGATCTCTTTCATCCAGGTAACAAGATCCGGCATATCATTTGCCGCAGCCCTTGCACGTATGGTGGTCTTAAAATCATCTGAAGACATGGACTGCATCTCAAAAGTAACATTGGGATGTTGTGCTGTATAATGATCGAACATTTCCTGAAAAGCCGCCTGCGATCCTGCTTCCGTTTTCAGGGAAAGCACCTCAATCACCACATTTTCCCCGCCTGCGGTATCTGCCGGTTTGTCGGCTTCCTGCGCTTCATCGCTTTCCGGCACAGTCTCCTGCTGTACCGTTTCTTCCCCTCCGCCGGCTGCACTGCCGCAGCCTGCTAATAGGCCAGCCGTCATGGTCAGACTTAAAATGACTGCTATCACTTTTTGCTTCATACTCCTTTGCATCAGAGAGAGATTGTCAAGTGTGTTTGTAAACTTTTCCTCTATATTCTAAAATCCACAATTCTTACTAATATCAAGTCTCAAAATATGATGCTTCCCATTTCTTCAGTATCTGTAACCCTGAGAGTTACAGATAAATATTCCAATATCCCTTTCTATCAGATCCCACTCTTTCTATAATACCTTTTTCTCTCAGTTTTTTAAGCTTAATAGATACAGTTTTTCTGCTTATACCAAGCATTTCAGCAAGTTCAGCAGTTTTATATCTTGAGTTATCTTTTAATAATTCAATAATTCTTTTTTCTGTAACATCTGTAACCTTTTCTGTGACTTCTGTAACCTCATTGCTTTTTCTATCGTTTGTCAACGTTGCTCCCGCAGGCCGCATAGGCACAATCAACCTAAAGACATCGCCTTCCTCAAAATTCGGTTCTGCATCGGAATAGATTTTCGTGTATTTATACAAATTCCGGACACCGGAACCAAGTGAAGCCGCATATCCAATGTTTACAAAAAATTTCGCTATTATTGGATTTTTTGGATACGGAGTGAAATTCTCAAGGCTGATTCTCCCCTTCCACTGTGTCCTGCTCCAGTTCTCCGTCCATATCCTGTCCTTTTCAATAATCAGCTTCGCAGGAAATGCACTCTTGAATTCCCTATGCACAAGCAGGTTGCTGACAATCTCTCTAGCTATGGCAGTTCTCAGGCTTACATTGACACCGTCAATCAGGAAAAACTTATCATCTGTGTGCTTCTTAATAAAGTCAATTAACAGGTTATAACTCTCCATCAAATTGTTTTCCACAATCAGGCGATCATCATAACGATCCATGTTCTCTACACGGTAAATTGCATCTGTTTTGTATCCCGGCACACAGGACTGAATGGTTTCCGGTTTCCCAAATAAGAGAATGCACGCCATGTTAAAGCCTTCTTTTCCGCTTTCCATGTCTTTTTCATAAAGCCCGGCACTTCGTAACAGCTCCATGTCCGTCATATTGCCCCAAGGATGATCTTTAAATTTATTGACTGCCATCTGCCGGGCTTTCCTGACTAAATCCATACACAAATCTGCCAACTGATGAAATAGATTCTAATACTACCGTACTCCACTCTGTAAAATTTCCAACAACTCTTCCTCTGCTGTCTCCATAGAAACCGTAACGGCAAGGCTCTTATCCCTTGATGTGATTTCAACAATATTCTGTCTGATATTCCGGGGACTGACAACTACCCTGATAGGTACGCCAATCAGGTCGGCGTCTGAAAACATGACTCCTGCACTGACTTTTCGGTCATCATAGATCACCTCAATGCCTTTGCTTTGCAGTTCTTCATACAGCTTGTCAGCATAAGCCTTTACCCCTGCATCATCTGAACGAACCGCGCAAAGATGCACCTGCCAGGGAGCTACCGCCATTGGCCATATGGGACCGTATTCATCATGGTGTGCTTCACAGATTGAGGCGGCAAGCCTTCCTACACCAATCCCATAACATCCCATAAGCGGATACCTGGCTTCTCCATTCATTTCATAATGCTCCTCCCTTTTTCTCATATGCCAGCCTCGGATCCTGGTCCTCTACCACATATACCGTTCCGCAATGGACAAATCCACATTTTTTTAATAAATTCTGCATCACCAGATTATCTCCGTGGGTATCTGCTCGCAGGTGTCCGCATTGTTTAAATGCCCATTCGATGCAAAACTTTCCAACTCCTTTTACGGTTCCGTCACCTGCCAGCCGGTGAATGACACCATATGGGCTATCGTCCTGCCATGTACCATTTTCTAATACACGGTAAGTAGGTTCAATATCTTTCCCCTGATCAAAAAAAAATGTACCGACTATCTTTCCACTTTGCATACAAACATAGCTGTTGCCCGCCGTAATATCAGAATGAATCAACTTTTCCGACGACCAGTTTGTAGGTCCCCATTGATTGGGATTGCCATGCTCCGCCATAAAACGCCGGGCATATACATAAATGTCCATAATCTTGGGAATATCTTCTGTTGTTGAATGACGTATTTCCATTATTCTTGTATTCCCCTTTGTTCGTGTTTATCAAAAAATTTCATAACAAATTTACATACGCATTATAATAATTGCTTATTTGTTCTTTCGTACAATCAAGTATATGCTCTTCCTTGTAATCCTCAAGAACTTTTTTACTTATATCTAATTCTGGAAGTACATGAATATTCTTCGGATCACTCATGGTAAGCTCTGTATACCGTATTGCTCTCTCAAGAAACATATCTTTTTTCACATTATCAGAATCAAATTTAACAGCACGTTTCACTTCGTTTCCAATATTAACCATTTGCTGAACGAGTGACATTGCAAACCAACTCTCATTTAAAACTGAATCCATTTACAAATTACCTCCGTTGCTTTATCCTCAATATCCTGATCTAATATACTCATGCCGCCACGCAGAAACCCATGGCATTGATTATTATGAATATTGATAAATGAGTCATACTCTAAAACATCTTCAATTGTCTCATTATCAAGCCATAAATTAAATCCCCACATATCAATTTCTTTTGATCCGCACTGTCTCTTCAAATAATCGGCAAGTTCATAGTGCATATCAGCATCAAGAGCCACCAATTCCTTTTCTATATCAACAACTCCTTTTACAAAACCATTCTGAAAATCGTTTATATCAAGAATTTCCTTAATCGTTTTCTTTTCTGTCAAAATAAACATACTCTTTCCCCCCTTCTTTGCATATACCATAAATTCATTCCTCTTCTTTTCACATTGTACTTTATTTCTCCACTCAATTCAATTGCCCCCATCTTAAAATTTATCACACTGCTATTCATATGTGCAATCAACGAGCCGATAAAAATAAAAGATACAGCAATCCACAACAGGAGGTGCGGTTATGGCAATCGACCAGATGCAGCAATTAATTGATTCCATGGAAAATTCTTTAAAGCTCCAGTGTCAGGCAAGGGCTGAGCGCAGAGCCAATGAAGCCGAGCGTGAAAGAAGAGAATTTCAGGAAAAACTGATGCGTGCTGCTGTCACAAAAACTGAATTGGACAGCAAGCTTTCCAAAGTAAAAGGAAATCAGGATGCAGTACAAAGAGACCAGCTTATCGGAATGATGATGGCAGGATTTTAATATCCCCTATTCACGAGTCTCCTCGCAGGCTTCCGTTTTCTCTTTATCGGCTTCTTTTTTGGTGTCCTTTTTCCATCCATGGATTTCTTTCCTCTGCGCACGGATTCCCTGCTTCTGTCTGCAGACGGCTTTCTCCTGTTCACAGGTCTCTTTTTTCTGCGGTGTCTCCTTCTCTTCTTTTTCTTTTTAGCGCCTGCAAAAGGATAACTTCCCTTTTTGATAAGTAAAAAAATAGCACTTCCTGCCGCAGCCGCCATTCCTGCCGCAGCTGCAACAATCACAATTTGCTTCCTTTGTTCACCCTTTCTGTTATCTGCTGCACCACCGTTTTCCTGATCCAGCATAATTTCTTCTGAACCATCTTCCAGTGTGGTTCCGCTTCCCATAATACCATCCGCATTCTCTCCGTTTCCTCCGCTTAGCAAGCTGTCAGACTGATTTCCATCTAAAATTCCGTTATTACCCTTTGATACAAGAATACTTGACGGACCGTTCTCCGGAGAAATCACCGATACCTTTCCTTTTGCCTTAGTATGACCGACGTTACCGGCATTTGTCTTATTTTTCCCGGCAATTGCAGCAGCCTCCCCTGTACTTAGATTGGGAAGCAGATTTCCGTTCTTATCGCGTTTCACGATGGAAGAGTCAATCTTCTGGGCACTGGATGGGTCATTGGTAAAACGCGTAGTATCATCATATAGCCCCTGATCTCTGTTGCTGCTATCTGAACCTGTACTGCTTCCCGCATTTCCGCCGTTGCTGTTTCCCGGCTTTGTCTCCACGCTTCCGGTTCCTGATGAATCATTATCGGGATTTACAGGAGTCAATGTTCCATTGCCGACCTGCACACGGATAGCTTCTGCTTCCCCTTCTACTACTGGCGCTTTGTCCCCATAAGAACTGTTGGCAGTCTGAAAAGAATTTTTGCAATAACTGATATCCGCAAGCACGCCCTGCCCCGGGTTCGTCAGTTGTACCTGCACATTTCCAAGATTCAGGTTTTCCTCACTGAACAGACTTTTGGAAGATGCCACATAAATGTCCAGTCTGCCGGTATTTTCATTATAAATAAAACCATGCTCCGTTCCGCTAAGCTCCGGGGCAAATTGGAATCCCACAGTTATCTGGCTGGGATCCTCCGTTTTAACCTCTATGGATACGGCTACCGTGGTGACCCTTTCTTCCGCTGCATTACTCATCTCCAGTGACACTGCCACCTGATTTTCGTCTAATCCGAGCGTCACTGAATCCCGCCCCGCTGCATGTACCTGCAGCGGAACGGTCAATCCTATGATCACCAATCCCAGATATATCTTGTTCTGAATCCGTTTCACCTTCTACCACCTGCTATCATGCGCTTGTCTATTCTGATTCCTGCGCATTACTTTTCAAAGTAATCTGCTCTAACACATCCGGTATCCGCATAGGAAATGTATCACTTACCAGCCTTTGTCCTTCATTGGTCAATGCATTGTCCACACGGTACAGCTGTGCCCGCACAGTTTTTCCTCTCAGATCATCCGGTATCTGGCCCGGCTCGATCCAGTAGATCCAAATACCGTCGCTTACTTCTCCGAGCATTCCATTTTCGGGCACATTTGCCAGAATGATCTGCTCTGCCTTTAATGCATTTTCGGCATCCACACCCCCTATGATCTTCCCTTCTTCATCGTAAAGGACTACCACATTATAGGCAGGATTTCCTTTATAACTTCCGGTAAAGACCAGAGAATCCTTAGGGATGCTCTTTCCTTCCTCATAAGTATAAGCTTCATTTAGAATCCCAACCGCTCCCTGAGCATCATTTTCCCTCACGCCAAAGGAAATACTGTCTCCAGAAGGTCCAAGAAGATCCACTTCTGCAATACGCATCCCCACCTGCCCGGTTGCTCTTAATCTGACATAAGCCGCGTCATAGGTACATACCCATGGATCCTTATCAGCATTTTCAAAGTATACAGTCTGGCTTCCGGTCTTATCCTCAAAGCTTCCAGCCTTCACTGTTGTCCAACTACTGCCGTCCACACTGACCTCAACCGTATAAGCGCCAACCGGCGAACCTGATTTCACTGTATATTTCAACCCGCATACTTCCAGTACCTGTTTCATGTTTATCAGGATTTCCGCATCATTTCCCGCAGTCATTCCCTCGTAATCTTCTTTATAATCATTATCAATTACCTGATAAACGGCTGAAACCGTTTCCGGTGCACAAGGGTCTTCTTCTGCCGCCTCTCCGGCTCCGTCCCTGATGGAAAGCATGTTTGTGGTAACCGTCCACATGGACTTATCCTGGCTGCCGTCATGAGATATCCTTACATCCCCGACCTTTCTACTGTTGGAACGATAACCAAACTGGTCCACTGCCGTAACCTCGTAGGTCAGCACCCTGTTATTCACTGTTGCCACATGATCTACATAAGTGGTTCCTGTAGAAAACCCGATTACCTGCCGTACCGGCACGCCGTCTTCATAGTGATATCTGGCAATCTCATACCCTAAAACCACTTCCGAATCCGCCGTGCTCTGGATAGATATTGTTACCTCGTTGGGAACACTGCTGCTTGCCTGCACCGTGCTGCCCGAGCTGACCACATCTCTTCCCTTTATGGACCCTGCCGTTCCGTGCTCCATCTCATACACTCTTGCGTCATCTGTCAGATAATACAGCGCCCTCTCCTCTTTTTCAAACTGCGCCGCATAATTGCGGGTTTCCGTATCCGGCACCAGCCCCCAGCGCGTGAAAAATTCTGTCAGGTCCTTTTCCGCCGCAGCACAGGCAAGGCGCATGATGTTCTGATTGCTGCCGCCTCCCAGTTTCAGGTTGCCCTTTGCCTTGGAAGGGTTTCTGCTGTAGGAATCTACCCGCGCGTAGAACAGATTCGCCTGCTGCTGTTCATAGGTATCATAGGTTTTATAATTGTAATCTCTGTCATAGGCAAGATGGAGCTGCCAATACATGGCAAGATGGGTAAACACATTGGAGGGCGCCCCTGCCGTATTGGACGTTACCTTTTTATAAACCTCATCATAATGAAAACGCACGGTGTCGTTACTGTCCTCAGATTTCGTCAACTGTGCAAAATAATTATTGGTCACTTCCGCGATGGCATAGCTTCCCTGATTAATGTTATGTCCGATCTCATGGCTGATACCCCAGCCAAAGTATCTGCCGCTTATGTATTTTCCATCAGCATCCGCCGCTACAGGCACTGCCGAAGCCAGCCCTGGCACAGATCCCCACTCGATTCCGATATGGTTACCGGCAGCATACATAAATGCCCCCGCAAACATCCTCATATAACGGATATTCAAATGCTGGACGGGCAGCCGGTCTGTCGCCGGTGTGGATGCATCGTTTCCAAGCCCTTTATGCTGATAAAAGAGCTTCATCATATCTTCCATAGCCTGTAAAGACTGCTCCAGACGGTCCGCACGTTCCTGAGTGCTCCCTTTCCCCAGACCGGCAAGGATCTGCTCCGCCGAAACGGAAAGCATCATCTGGTCCAGCATAATATCTGTAGCGCCAAGGATACAATTTTCCTTCTCATAGCTGCGATTGACTTTTTTTCCTGCTTCCTCGCTTTCATGAAGCTTCTTATGCTGCTCTTCCTGGGATGACACATGCTCTTCCAGCTCTTTTACATAAGCTGCAATGCGTTCTTTTCTTTGCACTGGATCCTTAATGCCATACAGATTCAGCACCGGTTCCTTTGCACCGCCGCTAACCCGCACTGCATACCGGTCGTTTTCATTATTTCCTGTATATTGTACATAAAGAGCGCCGCCTCCTTCACAGGCAAGACTCTGAACTGATGGAATCGTAATCTCGTTACGTCCCACCTTCAAGGCAGCTACCTCCGCAGCAAATGCGCTTGCTTCTGCATGATACTGGGTTGCGATCAGCTTCAGCGCCGAATTAGATCCTGTTTTTAACTGGTCATGCCCTACATAAACAACGATCTGCTCCCCTTCGTATGCCGTGATGCCAAGAGGCTGCCATGCATTCAGCCCGCCAAATCCCAAATGTCCGTCTTTTGCAGCAGTGATCTTTGCATTGATTTCCACCACATCCTGGAAATCTGATGATAAAAGCCCTCTGGCATTATCCAGCTCTTTTTGGAGCATCGCCCTTTCCGGATGATACTCTCCGCTCTTTGCATCCACGGTATCCAGCCGCTTTTGCAGTTCTTCAATAGTCGCCTCTGTCACATCCTCTCTAAGAGCCGTATGAAGATCATCTGCATACAGGACAAGGATATCGTTTTCCAAACTGTCATAATAGTAGAAATTCACCTCGGAAACAACGATGTTGTGCAGATTATTTCCTCTTGTAAAACCTAATCTCACTTTATTCGCCTTGATCGGCTGTGCCAGCTTGATCATGTAATATTTCCGTCCGTTTGCATCCGTCCGCTGCAGTAATGATACATTCTGTGCCGCAACCCCATTCGGATGCTCTTCGTCATAATAATAAACAAAAACGCCGCTGTACCACCCGATATCCTCAGCCTCCGCAAAGGCGATATAGCTCATTTCGTAATAATCATCCAGTGTAAACAACAAGCCCTTATCCGGCGAAGGATAGCTTGCCCCGTCATCCCAGTCCAAAATCTGATAATAAGATGCGGCATCCTTATCCACTACTCCAAGAGCGCTCCTTCCATCGGTATCCAGAGAACTGGCTTCCATGGAGCCTCTTCCATGAGTCACACTGACGATATGGGCGCTTACCTTTCCTTTTCCATTGGATTCATTGATCAGCTTGTACGCAGGCATTTCTGCCGGTTTGATGGTGATCGTCCACGCTTCCGAATGGATGGAAGGATTACTCTCGCCCAGTTCATTCACACCAGTCACATAAATCTCGTATCTGGTCTCGTCCTTCAGGTCGGAGAGCACATGCCGGTTCTGGTCCACACCTGTGATTACACTGTAATTGCTTTCCCCATCCGCTTTATAATAAATATTGTAGGAATCCGTATCCTCCATATTCTTCCATGTCAGGCTGATCCGGCAGTAGCCCCCTACTGCCTTCAAATTATCCGGTGCATCTGGTCTTCCGGAGATCACCGGGCTTGCCGAAATGCTTTCTGAATAGCCGCTGGTCCATGTACCGTTTACAGACTGTACCCTGACTCCATAAGTGTCACCGTTTTTTAACCTTCCGCCTAAAAAGGACTTTACTTCCAGCTGGTTGGAAGCCACACGTCTGGTTTCTGTCTGTCCGTTATAACTGATTTCCACTTCATAACCAGTCACGTTAGTCTGTGCATTCCAGGTTACGAGAAATGCCTTATTCTGCCCTGTTGCATTCAGCCCGTCCGGAATGTTCATATCAGGTTCCGGGATACGGTTTTCCAGATTATTTAAAAATTCCACCTGAGAAATCTCTGCCAGATTTACACCGCCTTTCATTCCGGTGATACGCAGCGTTACCTTCTTTACTGCAATCTGATCCTTCAGGTCAATGATCAGCACATTGCTTTGCGCCTGGTTATCCCTTTGTTCCCCTTCAAGCATTTGTGCTTTGGCAATCGTGCTTTCAATTACCCTTCCATCTACAATATCATAATATTTTTCATCTCCATTTTCAGCCTGAACCACCAGCTTTCCGCTTTCAATGGCACTGCCGTTTTCCATGGAAAATTCTATCTGCTTTACCATCTGCGATGTCTGCCCGCCATCGCTGCTTTCCAGATTGAAACCAAGCTCCAGCGGAGAGTCCTTAGAGATATCTCCTTCTTTTTTCCTTAGTTTTATCCCCACGCCATTATCCCTTAACAGATTCGCCGGATCTCCCTCTATTTCCGTAGTAGCTGAATTGCTATTCACCTGTATGGCGCTGGGAGCAACCCTGCTGTACAAAGAAGCTTTGGTATCTGCATTTTCGCTCAGTCTCGCCTTACTGTTGACATAGTATTGCAAGTCTACAAGGTCAGTCTGTCCATCTTTATTTATATCTGTAGGATTTTCATCCGGATTCCCTTTCAGCACGCTGTCCGCTCCACGGCTGATAGCCTGCATGATCATATCTTTATCTGTATCATCCAGACTGCCATCCCTGTTCACATCCCCAATCAGCATGGCTCCCGGATGAGGCTTTCCATTCACATATTCCACACCATCCAGTTCCACAAATCCTGTGTAGATCTCTGCTGTCTTGATATCCCCGCAAACCTCGATATCCTGCTCATAGGTAAGGAATCCAAAACCAGAATTCCCTTTTTCCTTTTCGGATATCGTTAAATGATAGGTTCCTTTCTCTAATTCGTCAAACAGCACCTCGTGCTTTTTCGAATTACTCCCAAGAACGACTTCTCTGCTGCCCTCATTTTCCAGAGTTACAACTAACACAATTTCCCTGCCACTGCTGACAGGAAGTGCGTTCATCAAAAATATCTCAACGCCGCCGGTAACAGGAGATGAGATTTTCTGATCATTCCAGTCATCATCATTCATTGATATAAGCTGCCGCTCAGATGATTCTGGAAGCTCATCTTTTGGTTCACCTTCCGGCTCAGTCTCCGGTTCTTCTCCCTCCCCGGTTTTTTCTTTGGTATCGTCACCATTTTCTTCCGGGTCAGTGTCTTCCTTTCCAGATTCAGTTCCATCATCCAGAACGTCTTCTTCCAGTGCTGCTGTAGGCGACGGACTTGGAGACGGACTGGAAATTGCGTTCCCACCTTCATCCCCATTTCCTCCCATCTGCTGACTATCTAAATTTTCCTGTACAATCTGGTTAGAGCCCGCTCCGCTTGCCTCTGATGCCTGAGCAGGAAGGGCACAGGTCAAGATCAGACAAAATGCCATCAACAGTGCCATTAACCGTGCCACCGGCAATGCTATCATTCGTTTCATACAACTTCTCCTTTTCTTTTGCTGGTTATAAATTATTTCCACAGGATGCCAATAACCTGTTTTTGATCACCTGCAATTGTACCTTTAATTCCTCTCGTGTGATGTCCGTTCCGGTAATCCCAAAAACTGCAAACATAGCGGAGACTGCCTGTATCTGCGGATTCTCCAAGGACAATTCTCCGCTTTCCGACCCTTCTTCTAAAAGAGCTGCCAGACCTTCCGCCTGCCTGTAAAAATTCTTCAGCCGCATCTGGTCTAATAAAAACCGCAGTTCCTCCGGCTTCTGCGCATATTGCTCCATTTCCATCTTTTCATCATCAAAATACTCTTCGCAAAGCGTAAAAATCCTTTCGATCCGCTCCGCCACCGGTATCTCATGCTCCGTCACCAGTGCGGCAAGAAGGGGTTCCCATTCCCTGCCATCCTCCTCCAGCACCGCCTCCATCAAATGCTCCTTGGACTTATAATGATATAAAATCGTTCCCCGGACCACTCCCTCTTCTCTTGCAATATCATCGATCGTCGCCCCCTGAAAACCTTTTTCCAAAAAGACCTTTTTGGCGGATTTCAAGATCTGCTGCCTCCGCAATTGCGTGTCATTTATCCTCTTCGGCATAATAAATCCTTCTTTCAAAGCATTTTACTGCTGATTATATTATATTCTTTACTGACTTTTTGTCAATAAGGTAACTTTTGCATACAAAATAAGGGCAGCGATATTACGCTGCCTTCAAGGAGAAATATTTCTATGTATTATATTTTCATAAAACAGGCAGTTCAATAAAGGACACTTGTCCTAGGACATTTTATCTTCTGCCTTATTCCTGCACTTCCACAATGCCATAGGATGCTTTTCAATATTTGTCAATTCATTACTATCTGCAAATATCCAGTCCGGATGATAGCTTCCTTCTGAAAAAGCTTTCCAGAACAGTTCTTCTTCCTTTGTTGGCTTTAGGATAGCTATGATAAAAGCTCATCTGATTCCACAAACTTCAAAACATTTGCCAAACGACAAACCTTTTCCAATGTATCTCTCACAAATCCCAGTTCTTTTGCCATTCTGCCAAGAGTTAATCTATCCAATTGCATCACGATCACCAACTCCTTTATCTATCAGTCCTTTTAATGACGGCGGAACATAAAGTTTCCACCGTTTACAAAACACATTATCCAGCGACTCTTTCATTAGATATCTTTTTGCACCGGAGGAATACATCTCACACTCTGTAAAAAAATGAGAAGAAAAATGAAATTCCTCTTTCAATTCTTCAAAAATATATCCACATTTCTGGTAGAGAAATCCATTATTATTTCTCGCAAGACATTCAAGCACTTTTTGCTCATTCAAGCCTGGCACCAGCATCATACAGCGTATTACTTCCTCCAAACCTGCAATCTTTTCAAAATCCCGGATACTGTCTACCACTGTCTGCTCCACAGATGTTACTCGTATATTTCCTTGCTGTATTACTTCTGTGCCTGGCTTATACTCTACACGATGATATACCACTCCATCATATTCAAAATCCGAGAAGCGTTTATCTGTTGCTACAAAGCACTCATAAAACACCTGACTCCCATATCCAAATACTTCAAATGCGCTGTGATGTGTGATACAGGCATCCGAAAACAGATTAGAGCCTATCTGATAGCGTGAAAAAACAGGTTGCTTCGTTTCTATGCTGATCACAACATAAAAATCTCGCTTCACCTTTTCAATCAATCCTTTTTTCTGATATTCATAAATTACTCTGTTCGCAGCACTTGATGTCCCTACAAGTCCTATTAACTGGTTCCTTGAAAAACATCCCATGGCAAGCAGATTTTCATAGTGTTTCATCCTGCATCACCTCTTCTCATTTTATGCACGTAATATTACTTTTCAATAATACTTTATGCATTTTTTAATATTTCCATTTTTATTTTATCACAAACTATTACAAAAAACAAATATATTGCGCATTCCGTGAAAACATAATGCAGGAGTGAGGGGCGATTTGGGCGAAGCAAATCTGGAATATCGCCCAAATGGTTACTATGAGAGGTCTTCAGACCGTGAATAATAACTAGAGTTTTTCATATTTTTGTGTTATGATTACAGTCAGAAATCATCCACGTTTTTTTTTCATAGGATACTTGAGCTTGAAAGGAGTTTTGTATGGTAAAAAGTAATAGGCTCAATATTGTACCGTTTGAAATGAAGTATTTGAACAACTATTTCGTCGGCTTCAATGCAGATATAACAAAATTTCAATGGCCGGATCCATTTGAAAGCATCGAAGATGCAAGATCTATGCTCCAGGAGTTTCTAAATGAAATGAGCAGAAAGGAAACACTGTTATTTTCCATACTTTCAAAGAGTGATGCCTTTCTTGGAAGTGTTGAAATTCATGGACTTATTGGAGATTGCCCAGAATTGGGCATCTGGATCATAGAGTCAGAGCAGAATAAAGGCTATGCTTATGAAGCTCTGAACGCAGTCCTTAACTATGTACGTTCAGAATATGATAAGACTGAATTCTATTACGAAGCGGATATCCGCAATACAGGAAGCATGAAGCTATTGTGGAAATTTGATAAAAAATACGAAATTATTGAACAGGGGGTTGAGAGATTAACCACGGATTCCGGGAAAAATTTAGAATTGCAAGGATATGTTCTTAAAGCAAAATAAAGTAAAGGGACTTTTGTTTATAAAAGCATAAGGAGAAATCACGCAATGATATTGCGTCTGCACTCTTTGAATAAGCAGAAGAAATCCGCAAACCTTATAACGGAGAAAAGCTCATGCAGACAATCAATGTCGGTGAGCATGAATTTGATTATTAGAGGGAAAATGAAAATGAAACCAATGCATGCAACATAACGTGTTACATCGGATCTCAAAAGAGCACATGCCAGTTGATTGCTATATTTCATATAATGTGACAAAATAGATCTTGTCCAGACGGCCGAAAGACAATGTTTTAAATGTAGGCAGCATAACTTGTCTGCAGCAATAGCAAAAAGTGCGGCGGATTGCAAATGTCCGCTTTTATAAGGAGATATGAAATATGAGCTTAGGGTCAAATATATATTTTTTGAGGAAACAGAAAAAATATACACAGGAACAGTTCGCAGAAAAAATGGGAGTTACACGTCAGACGATATCAAGATGGGAGTCTGACGAAGTAATTCCAGAGCTTACAAAGCTCGTTGAAATAAGTGACATTTTTGCATGCAAACTTGACACACTTGTAAAGGAAAATCTATCGGACCAAGGAGAGGTTTATTCAAAAATTCAAATTAAAAAAGTAGCACCGTTTAGAATGGCAAGATATGTAATAATTTCTCCTAATCCTGAGAGCGATGTTAACGAATATATGGAGAAATGGGCTATTAACAGTGGTCTTAAAGCTTCAAATCCGAATGCGAAAATGATTGGATGGGATTTCCCTTTTGTATCACAGGAACAACAAAACAGATTTGGAATGCACGGATATGTGGCTGCTTATATTTTGCCAGAAGGGTTTGATACGGAATGCCCTGGTGTAGAGTATGCAGACAATGCAGAGGCTGACTATGCAATGATCACTATCAAAGAGCCTTTTATACAGCCTTTTGAAAGAATTCCTAACGCTTACAAAATCATCATGGAATATCTTCAGGCAAATAATTTTAAAGAAAAATATCAGGATAACATTATCAGTTGCTTTGAGTATGAATATGAAGAGAACGGAATTGTATATATGGATGTTTATATTCATGTTGACGGTGTCACTAAAACTGATGCCTTTTCAAAGTTTAATTGAATGATAAAAAATACGAAATTATCAAGCAGGAGTTTGAGAGATTAACCACGGATTCCGGGAAGAATTTAGAATTGCAAGGATATGTTCTTAAAGCAAAATAAAATTCCAATTGACATTTTTATATTTGCATGGTATAAAAATCTAGTAAAACCTGTAAAGGTGTGGATTTTTAAGAAGCTTCTTTTTCGCCACATAACTATTTCAAGTAGTTATGTGGCTTTTTTGCGGATAAGGAGAAAACAAATGGATCAGAGTTTTATGAAAAATCAAAAGATATTGCCCTTAGTATTATCAATGTCGCTTCCCATGGTCATCTCCATGGCAGTCAATGCTCTATACAATATCATTGACAGCTATTTTGTAGCCAAAGTAAGCGAAGATGCCATGACAGCCTTAGCCCTGGTTTATCCGATCCAAAATCTTGTCAATGCCATTGCGATCGGTTTTGGCGTAGGGATCAATGCGATCATTGCCTTTTATCTTGGGGCAGATGACAAGCTCCGGGCAGACAAAACAGCCACCCAGGGGGTGCTGCTCAGTTTTATACACGGAGTACTGCTGACGATTCTGTGCATGGCAGCAATGCCCGCGTTCTTAAAAAATTTTACATCAAACCAGAAGCTTACCGATTTAGCGCTGATCTATTCAAACAGAGTCTTTCTATTCTCGCCCATAATCAATTTAGGCTTAGCCTATGAAAAGATCTTTCAAGCTATGGGGAAAATGAAAGCTACCATGTTCAGTATGATGAGCGGTTGCATAGTGAATATAATTTTAGATCCTGTTTTGATCTTTGGCATTGGTCCTTTCCCTGCCATGGGGATTGCAGGAGCAGCCTACGCAACAGGGATTGGGCAGTGCGTCACCCTTATCGCATACCTGCTGCTCTATTTCTCCTTCCATGCCCCTGTCAGGATCAGCCGGAAATATATACGCCCGGATTCTGTCATCGTGAAAAAAGTATATACCGTAGGGATTTCTGCAACCCTTAATTTAGCGCTTCCTTCTCTGCTGATCTCCGTCTTAAACGGGCTGCTGGCAGGCTTTTCCGAGAAATACGTTCTGGTTCTTGGTGTGTATTATAAACTGCAGACCTTTATCTATCTGACTGCCAATGGAATCATTCAGGGAATACGCCCATTAGTCGGGTATAATTTCGGCGCAAAAGAATACGGACGTGTCAAAAAGATATTCAACACGTCCCTTACGATGAATATGGGAATCACGCTCCTTGGCATGATTCTGTCATGGGTCATCCCCGAAAAGCTGATCGGACTGTTTACCACCAATCCGGAAACAATTGAGATCGGAATCAGCGCCCTGCATATCATCAGCTTTGGATTCGTCGTCTCCGCCGTTTCCATCACTTGCTCCGGAACCTTGGAAGGACTGGGAAAAGGTTCCCGGTCCCTGCTCATTTCGCTGTCAAGGTATGTAGTGGTCATTCTGCCGGCATCTTATCTGTTCAGCAGATTTATGGGAGCAAACGGCGTATGGTTTGCCTTTTGTTTTACGGAGTTTGTTTCAGCATTTTTTTCTATCCTGATCAACCGTTTAAAACCGTAGATACTTCAAAGGCTTCTACCTCCATAACCGCCTCCGTCTCTCTGCAAGGTGCCGTATACACCCTGGATCCGCAAATACAATTTTCCCTCCGCACTGGCACTTATTTGTTTTTTTGATTTTACACCCATTTCTAACCCTCACAATTCTTTATGCTAGAACAACTCAACATCTGTCATACGTTTCGATCTCTTATTTACTGAAATGCGTTGCCAATGCTTTATCAGTATTACTGGACACCAGCTTACCGCAATCCAACTTAAGAAGACTATTCACGATAGCGTATCATACTCCACTCATCATCCATTGGCGGCTGCTTTTTCCCTCTGGTCAGATAAAGTCTGTCATACTGCATGCCGGAAGCCAGGGCATACACTTGCAGCACATGCTCCCCCTTCTCAAGGTGCACGCACGTCACCGGTACCCAGCGGTAAATCTGCTCAGCCTCATAGCGCCACAACCGACCGTTTCCATATAACTGCCCTTTGGGCAATACTTCTCCATCTATTCCTATGGCAAACACTCCTTCTTCCGCCACATTAAATTTAGACAGCATCCATAGAGTATATTCTCCTCCCCCGCACTCTATCCGGTAATTCAAGACAGGTGCATTCTCCGCCTGCCAGCTAAGTTCCGGGGTTCTGATGTACATGGCAAGTCCGCTTCTCCCATAAGATTCGCTGCTGCAATGCCGCCAGAGACCGTTTTGACGGCTTTTCCCCATCCACGCACCGTTACCTTGTGCCAGCACAGCCGCCGCATCGATCTGGACCGATCCTCCATTTTCTATAAACACATGCTTTCCCTGTTCCAAATACCAGTCAGGATCCACTTTTTTCCCATAATGCTCTGCCTGCACCGTCTGGCAGGTTACTGCAACGCTGTCTTTTACGTTTTCATGGGAAGCATAATATACCGGTCTGGGCAGTAAACAATGCTTTCCGTAAAATCCGTCACACCACTCTGACATTTCCCATTCTTCCGGCAAGGACTGCTTTCCCCTGATTCCTGCCAGATTATTTTCTTTGCGCGGTTTCGTATAGATTACCAGCCGTGAAAAAGCAAAGTAACGGTCTATCGCCCATATAGAAATGCGATGCTTCCCCGGCTTTTCCACCCAAATCTCCAAATACAAGCGGTCCACATTGTTGAGCACGTTTTTCTTCCAATTACCTCTCCATTCATCATTGGAAAAAGATTCCACAATCTGCATTTCCCCATCATCCAGCGACACACCGATCCGTAATCTGCCTACCGAGTTTAAGGATGGGAAACGGTGGATTTCCAGCAAAAACTTTCCTTGGCTATAAGTGAAAAATTCATAATCAAGCGGCTTTACTTCTTTCTGCCCGCGTACCTCTGCCAGATTTCCCTGCATACGGCCAAGCCTTGGGATCAGTTTAAAATTTCCGGAGACTGTTTTTGTATCGGCTTCTATGGTCACGATTCCGTCTTCTTCCACCGGGACACCCGCTGCCTCAAGCTTCATTGTCCTGACAGGAACTCTCATGGAGCTTCCGTCAACGGTATTTTTAATCAGAATCTCTCCCTCCCGGTCGCAGGAAACATCCGACACACTGACTAAGATCCTCTTTTCCGTTCTGACTACGGCTTTTTCTGCCGAAAGCTTTACCCAGCAAGGCGCTTTCAGGCATACTTCAAATTCCCCGGTTCCTGTATTTCCAATCTCGATCCATTTTTCTCCGGTTGTGGTAAAACACAGCTCCTTCTCTTCATTCCAGACATCCATCTGCATGGCAGGCGCCCCTTCAATCTGCAGCGGCGGTGTGCAGACCGGCATCATTGCTGCCCGCGGAGGCGGAAAACCTTCCGGATTTAAGATTCCGTTCCACTTTCCCCCACACATCACATGATTATAATAATGAAGCAAATGTCTTCTTGCATCCTCCGCTTCTCTTGATTTTTCTACGTAAAAAGCCGCTGCCTGCATATTCCCCCGGTCATACATCAGGGTACTTCTGTCTCCATAATAATAAGAAAGATTAGTGAAATATGCCGCATGAATCCGCATCAATACTAATTGGAAAAATGCGTCCTTTTCTTCTAAAGGCAGTCCCTCATATAACTGATTTCCCTTCGTAAAAAGCTCCTCATACCGATGAATGCGCACAGCAGCCTCATCCCCATAAGCAGTCTGGGAAAATGCATCATAATCCATATTTTCCACCTTGCGTACATTAGTAAGCTGCGAAAAATCATTCAGCAGGACCGATACCCATTTCCCGATCTTTCCGGTAAACATGCGGTCAATCCAGTCTTCCACAAAAGCTTCCACGTCTTCCGTCAGCGCATCCGACTTGCCAATTTCCCATGCCAGCCTTAAAAAGAATGTGATTTCCTGCTCTAAGGGCTTCATTGCGCCGCTGTTTAATACCCACAATTTACGGATTCCTTCCTCCCATGCCTTTTGCAGCTCATTCCTTGTATGAGCCAGGGGAATAGAACACAAAAATACATAGGACATGCTTGGAGGTGCCCAATAAGAATTATGATAATAAATACCGTTGCCGCCTTTACGGCTTTTTTCCTTTTCCGAGGGATAACGGCGGATATAGCCGTAATTATCATTTGCCCATACCAGCGTCATATCCTCCGGTATCTTCAAACCATTGTCATACAGCTCCAACACCTCTTTATAAGGAATGAACGTCATCATGGTTTCATGCCCTAAGGTGCTGTGAAGGATTTCACGCTGGTCTGCAATGATCTTTTCCAGTAGCGCCACCTTGGCGTTTCGGATTTCTTCCTCCGTTTTCCCTTCCAGATTTTTCGTTTCAAAGCCTGAATCATGGATTCCCCGCATCCCAAGGGTATAGCTGACCTCATAATTCCGGTTTTGCTCCACGCTCTCTTTCCAGTATTCCTTCAGTATCTCCCGGTTTCTTCCTTCTATGGAATAATCGTAAACTGCATCCGTATATCCCTTCTTCTTGATCCACGGAATCCACTCCCGGTTATTGGAGCGCATCAGCATATCACAGTGGGAGGTTCCCACCACGATCCCCATCCTCTCTGCCAGCGCACCGTTTTTCGGTGTCAGATTAAAAGAATTCACATGCATGGCAGGCCAGATATAATTCGCCTTAAGACGCAGCAAAAGCTCAAAGATCTTCTCATAGCTTTTTACACCGATGGTAGGCTCCCCCATATAATTCTGTACCCAGGTCTCCAGCTCTTCTTCATCATTAATAAATATTCCACGGTATTCTACCGAAGGCCAATCCTTCCGGTAATAGCCCTCTTCCAACATAAGCTCCTGTTTTTCCTTGACAGGCACATCTGCAAAAAAATACCACGGAGAAACACCCATCCACTCACAAAAAGTATAGATACCATAGATGGTGCCGCGCCTGTCAGCTCCGGTAATATACAGCTTGCCACCCTGTACCTTCCATTGGTAGGTTTCCTTGTGAAGCACACCGTTTTCGTCCGCCATCTCTTTCCAGCCATCCCCAGATTCTGCCTTTTCTTCATCGGTAAGCGTCCTGATCACAATATCGCCCTGCGCACCTGTTTCTGCAGTCTGCCCTTCTTCTACCTCCACTTGCAGCAGCACCTTCTTAATATCTTCTTTCATGTTGGAAATAGCAAGCTTAACTGCCTCTGGCTCTGCACTGCTGTAACACAACGTTACCTTCCCACCTGCTTTAATAGAAAATCCCATAATCTCTCCTTTTCTTTTATCTCCAGATCATTTATTGCATCTATTATTTTTTTATCATATAATAAGATTGTGAATTTATCTCTTCCTATTTTTGCAAAAACATTACGTATCTTGACTTTATAATATAGGATCGAACAGGATATTTACAGACATGCAAAAGCATCATAAACGGTACATAACTATCAGGCACATCCCCACGACATTTTCATTGCACGTCCTTATGAGATGCACCACAATGTATTCCTCTCCTCTGAAAAATATGAACGGATCATCCTTTTCATCAATCTGGATTTCTTCCAAAAACACCATTGCCCGGAGCTGGAACTTTTTTTTACACATCGTAAGCTTGGATGGGACTGCCAGATTCCGGCAAATATCGCAAACCGGGAATTATTTCCCCTGCTCATGAAGATGAACCGTTATCTGAAAGAAGGGGCACATCAGATTGCGCTCTGCACTTTGATGGAATTTTTATATGAGCTGAACCAGATCCATGAACCGCTGACTGTTCCCACCACCAAAAACCAGCAGATTTCCGAAATACTGCTGTATATCAACGAACATTTGACCAGGGAACTGACCCTGGATCACCTTGCTGATAAATTTTATATCAACAAATACCATCTTTGCCGTACCTTCAAAGCCACTACAGGATATACTATTAATAAATATATCAACCATAAACGTCTGCTGCTTGCCATTGAACTACACAAAAAAGTGCAGTCGCTGCTTGAAGCCAGCGCCAATGCCGGCTACAACAACTATGCCCATTTTTATAGGATGTATAAAAGCGAATTCGGCGTCAGCCCTTTTTCTTCTCAAAAAAATCATCAATATTTTTCTTGATTTCCTCAGGCTGCAGATATTTCAGCAAATATCCCGCAGGTCTTAAGGACATCACCTTCTTCACGCTGGCTGGATCACCTCTTCCAGTCAGGAAAATTACCGGAATATTGTCAAAAGCCTTTTCTGAACGAATCATTTCCAAAGTCTGTCTTCCGTCACAGACTGGCATTTCATAATCAAGCAGAACCAGATCCGGTCGGTTTAAGGTAATCGCCCTGATTGCCGCCACTCCGGAATCCACCGTTGCAACCTCATAATCCTTATCCAGCAATTGCTTCATGCTCTCCCGGATCATCATGGAATCATCCACCAGAAGTATTTTTTTCTTTGGGTTCTCCTCTTTCTGTTTTTCCTTCTTCATAAGGTATTTTTCTACTTCGCTCATGGCATTTTCAGTCCCAATAGACGTTCCAACACCGCTTTTAAGCAAATGTGGCGCACTGACACAATAAGAAAAATATCCTGCACCGGTATTAAGCAACAGACTCACCTGCAGCTTTTCCCTCTCAATTGCCCTCTGGAACTGCTCATAAGAAAGAAGCTTCTCTGCTTTCAGTTCATAGCCATCCATATCCGGAAAACATTCCATAACCCTGGAAACAAACTGCCGCGCCGTATACCGGGCAGCATGAACCAGCATATTATCCAGCTTGTTCGTCTTGATCCCCAAAATTTCCCCGACAGTATTGATCAATAGCTTATCCTCAAAAACCAGAAAAACTTGCTGCTTTTTTTCATCATGATTTCTTCCATAGATCAAATGGTAATATACTCCGTTTCCAAATTTTTCCCCACTGTATGCATCACTGACCAGTTGTGACTCTAACTGGAACATGTCAAAGATAAGCTGGATGACCACATTTTTCATGGCAGTAATCTCTTCATCCGGCAAAAGAGTTTCCCACCTTCCCACACCCTTGCCCATAATGGAAAGATCTTCTGTCAATGTATGTCCGATCAGCCATCCGGCACAGACTCCGAGGAAATGCTCAACCGCATCCGGGGCATAATCCGTCTGCGCCAGCTCCTGTTCCAGCGCCGGAAGGGTATTTTCCCTAAATCCCTTATGTATCTCCCTGTGCTTCT
>ERZ808054.755-NODE-755-length-24778-cov-7.802842_pt1 | contig 24778 bp, 17 predicted proteins | sample MGYA00380201_ERZ808054 | MGnify/ENA primary metagenome ERZ808054 (study PRJEB31490, sample SAMN06133419) | mouse gut metagenome | isolation source: Z5_2 | host: mice | place: China: Chengdu | collected 2015-05 ...
ATTCCTGTTTCAGATATCGGTGGAGGATACCCTGAACGATATGGCAGCCTGTCAGGAGGCTGTCGAGGAGCTTGTGTCGCTCACACTCACGTTCAAGCAGATGCTCGACCAGTCCAAACGGGATAAAAACGTGATTGATTTCTCGGACATGGAGCACTTTGCGCTGCAGATCCTGTTAAAAAAAGATGCGGACGGACAGGTGGTGCCGTCAAGCACAGCACTGGAGTTGCAGGATTATTTCGAGGAGATCATGATCGACGAGTATCAGGATTCCAATGAGGTGCAGGAGCTGCTGCTAAAGTGCATATCCGGTGAGGGCAAGGGGCGGTTCAACCGTTTTATGGTGGGCGATGTCAAGCAGAGTATCTACAAATTCCGCCTGGCGAGGCCGGAGATCTTTATGGAAAAATATGACACATATGTCATAAATGATGCGCGCGCGGGCAATGTCAGGATTGATCTGAGCATGAATTTCAGAAGCCGCAGGGAAGTGACCGATTCGACGAACTTTATATGCAGCCAATTGATGACAGCGAAGGTCGGTAATGTGGAGTATGACGACAGAGCAGCACTGTATGTAGGCGCCTCTTATCCCAAGCCGACAGAGGAGCATGACATTTACAAGACAGAGCTGCTGATAGCTGCGCCAGACTCCCTTCTCACACAGGAGGGAGCGGAGGACAGACCAAAGTATTCCGAGAAGGAGATCGAGGCGGTGATGGTGGCGGAACGCATCCGGCGGATGGTCGGAAAATTCCCTGTCACAGATGCGGCCACAGGGGAGTTCCGACCAGCGAAATATTCCGATATTGTGCTTCTTTTTAGGGCGACAGCGGGCTGGGACGAGGAGTTTAGACGAATCCTGTCCGAGCGTGGGATTCCAGTGCACGTGACCAGCAGGGCAGGATATTTTGAGACTTTGGAGATACAGGGAATCGTCAATTTTCTGCGTGTGCTCGACAATCCGCTTCAGGATATACCGCTTTTTGGTGTGCTTAAGCTGCCATATTTTGATTTTACGGAGACAGAGATTACATATATCCTGTGTTATGTGCGGGACTTCTTAGAACAGCAGGAACAAAGTAAAAAGCTTTGGCTGTATGAACAGATACAATTGTATTATGAACAGGCGTGTCGTGCCGTGGAAGCAGGGCAGGCGGATAGTGAGGAGGATGTGGCAAACAGAGCGATTCTGGCAAAGCTGGAACGCTTTTTCAGGATGATCACGATATACCGTAAAAAGGTGGCATACACGCCGATCAAAGAACTTTTGCAGCAGCTGATCGCAGATACGTCCTATGATGCCTATGTGGGGGCTATGCCTAGTGGAGACCAGCGCATTGCCAATATCGAACTGCTGCTGGAGAAGGCGGGGACATTTCAGAACACAAGTTTTTATGGGCTGTTTCATTTTATCCGGTATCTGGAGACGATACAGGAACAGGATGTGGATTTTGGCGAGGCAAATATCTTAGATGAGAATGCGGACGTGGTGCGCATTATGACGATTCACAAAAGCAAAGGGTTGGAATTTCCAATTTGCTTTGTCTGCGGATTGTCCAAACAGTTTAATCAGATGGACATGCGGCAGAGTATTTTGATGGATGTAGAGCTCGGAGTGGGGGTGGATTATATCGATCCAGAACTTCGCCTGAAGAGAAAGACCATGCGCAAAAATGTGGTGGCACAGCGCATGAAGGAGGATACGCGCGGAGAAGATTTGCGTGTATTGTATGTGGCGCTCACAAGGGCGAAGGAAAAGCTGATTCTCACCGGATATATCAGTGACCTGGACAAAAAACTCGCAAACAATGTGTACCTCACGATGGAGTCGAAAGAGAAGCTCCCGTACTCTGTCATGATGGGGGCGGCTTCCTATATGGATATGATACTTGCGGCGCTGATGCGTCATAGCTGTATGCAGCCGTTTCTGGAGGAACGAGGCTTTGAGTTTGCCAGGCATCCGCTGCCTTATATGGAAATTCCTATGGAAATCGTTCTGTATCAGGAGTCGGAGAGTCAGGCGGAGAAGTTGAGACAGCAATTAAATGAACAGGGGCGCTCAATTGCTTTGGAAGATGAACTTTCAAGGGCGTCAGCACAGGCAGATCCCAAGTTAAAAGCAGTGCTGGATGATAAGCTGCACTTTGTCTATCCGCATACGGCACTGGAGGGATTGACAGTAAAGACCACGGTGTCCGAGTTAAAAAAAGCATCCTACGAGGAGGTAGCTGCCGAATCAGCGGAGTTGATACACATGCCAAGAGAAAGCTACATACCGGATTTTGCATTGGAGGAGATGCAAAATATGACAGAGGTGTCAGAGTTAGATGAGCCAGCGCAAGGAGCAGCGCGCGGAAAGCGGGCACAATCTGGAAGCCAGTATGGTACAGCAGTGCATAAGATTATGGAATTGCTGTCTTTCTCCGAGAACCTCCGTGTGGAGAACAAGAATCTTTATGCGGATTTAAAAAGTGAGCAGGAGCGGTGGATTGCGGAGGGGACTGTCACAGTGGAGGAGCTAGCCTGTGTCGGCATTCACAAGATTAAAAACTTTTTCCAATCTAGTCTGTCCCAGCGGATGATTGCTGCAAATGGGCGAGGAGAACTTTTCAAGGAACAGCCATTTGTGCTCGGAATCAGTGCGGACCAGCTAAACCCAAGTTATCCACCGACAGAGACTGTTTTAATCCAAGGTGTGATCGATGTGTTTTTTTATGAAAACGGTGAAATCGTGCTTGCAGATTACAAGACAGATAAGGTAAGCGCTAAGGAGGAATTGATCAGCCGTTATAAGAGTCAGTTGGATTACTACCAAAGGGCGCTTGAGCAGATTACAGGTAAGCGGGTAAAGGAACGGTATTTGTACTCGTTTTATTTACAGGAGGAGATTTATGTTTGATTATATTTTATTTGACTTGGACGGCACACTGACAGACCCAAAGCTTGGCATCACGCGCTCTGTACAGTATGCGCTGCGGGCGCTTGGCATCGAGGAGCCTTCGCTGGACAAATTAGAGCCGTTTATCGGTCCGCCGCTCACAGACAGCTTTCGCGAATTTTGCGGGCTCGATGACGCGCAGATTTGCATCGCCATCGACAAATATCGCGAGCGGTTTGCAGTACAGGGACTCTATGAAAATGAAATCTACCCGGGCGTTGCAAAAATGCTCGCAGACCTGAGGGCGGAGGGCAAAAAACTGGCAATCGCATCAAGCAAGCCGACGCTGTTTGTAGAGCAGATTTTAGATCACTTTGAGATTCGGGCGTATTTTGACTATATTGTCGGCAGCAATATGGACGGCACGCGCAGCAGAAAGGAAGAGGTTGTCGAGGAAGCGCTGCGCCAGATGCTCCCTGCGGGAATGACACCTCATGAGAAAAGGGATGCTGTGGCGATGGTGGGCGACCGTAAATTTGACATCGAGGGTGCGTGTGCGCACGGCATCACCTCGGTTGGGGTATCCTTTGGCTATGCGCAGGAGGGTGAGCTGGAGCAGGCAGGTGCAGATTTTATTGTCGATTCAGTAAAGGCATTGTTTGACGTGTTGACACTGCAATCTTGACAAGCTGGAAATGGAGAGTTTGATGAGCACAAAAAATGCAAATAGACAGGTGAAAAAAATTCCCAAACGGACGACGCTGTTGCAGAAAACGGCATATATTTTAAGACCGTTTGTCCTTTATATGCTGGTTAAAACGGCGGCGATGCTCTTGTTAGCAATCGCGATTCCCTCGCTTCCCATCGCGGGGATTACCGCGTGGGTAGAGCGCAATTCGCATCCGCTCAGTGCGGTCGTAAATGGTGTGGCGAGTCTGGTGGCAGTCAGTTTTTTGCTGAAGGATTTTCTGATCGAGGCGAGTACGACCGGCGAGGTGGATATTGACAAGGGCATCTTTGGTCAGATGATTGCTTTTGTCAGGGCAGACTTATCAGCAAAGAGAAAACATAAGGCAGTCCGCCTTATGCTGTGCATTTTTCTTGGAATCACGGCTTCGCTTGCGCTGAATATCATGGCAGAGCTGGCAGCGCAGATGTCTGAACCGGGCAGCAGCCTCCTTGACGCCGGGCGGTATGAGGCGGTGGAGGCAATCCAGTACTCTGTGCCTGTCGCAGCAGGCATTATACTATATGGAATCATTTCGCCAATTGTAGAAGAAATCGTGTTTCGCGGGGTACTTTTTCAGAGAATTAGAAAGTTTTACAGCATGACAGTGGCAGTAGGCGGTTCTGCGCTTTTGTTCGGGATGTTTCACGGGAATCTGCCGCAGTTTTTGTATGGTACGGCAATGGGGGCGATCATGGCAGTCTGCTATATGTATATTGGCAGTTTTGCTGCGCCGCTGCTGGTGCATATGTCCGCAAATCTCTTTACTTTCCTGATATCAGGTGCGACAGAGCAGACAGCAGTTTTGCTTACGCCGGTCTGGTGTGTAGTGTTTACGGTTTTGTCAGCGGTGGTACTTTGGTATATTGTCCATTTTTCAGAGGAAAACTTTCGATAATATGTTTTCTCGATGCCCATATACATAAAAACGCAGGTTGAATGCCTGCGTTTTTGTGTATAGAAGTAAATAAATGTATTTTATAGAGTCAGCGCGCCATGAGCTCAATGATTTCTCCTATGTACATTGTGTGCAGGTCGCCGTCCTTGTACCACTTAGCAATCTCTGGCGAGAGGAACGAATCCTCCGTCAGCTTGACAGCGGACAGCTTGTGACATAGGACGACGAAGCTGCCCTCGTCAATGAACGGAATCGAGAGCTTGTAATTCCATGTGAGTCCGGCTTCTGGAACCTTGTCACCGTCACGGCCGGAATGCGAACCGCAGTAATTGAGCGCTTCCCGGTATTCCTGATTCATAAATGAAATCGAAAAAAATTCTCCGTGATCGAGAAATTCCTTGGTATATCTTGAGTCACGCACGAAAATGAAGGCAACATTCTTCCCCCAGAGAACGCCGATGCCGCCCCAACTGACAGTCATGGTATTTGCTTTCTTTTTAGAACCGGCAGATACGAGTGCCCAGTCCTTTCCAAACGATTCAAATGGATTGATTTCCAGCATATCAACTGGAATCGGTTGAAAAACATGCATAATAAATTCTCCTTTTACAATTTATTGTTGATTCCATTATAAGTATACTATTGCAAATTAGAATTGACAACAAATTAACAAAATTTTGACCCGATTTTAGAAAAAATCAGCAGAAAAATATGGATTTGTCAAAATATCATCGATGAAATAAATGTATCTGGCTATTTTATGGCTGGATTGTGGTCAAAAATATACAAAGGAGAAGGATGAGAAATTATGGCAAGACATGGAGAGAACATTAGAAAACGAAAGGATGGGCGCTGGGAGGGACGGTATCTGGTATATGATCAGGAGAAGGAAAAGAAAGTCTATCGGTCAGTGTATGCCAAATCCTACGAGGAGGTCCGCAAAAAGCTGGAAAATCAAAAGGCAGGATTGAAGCTGAAACCGTCGGCAAAGCAGGCAGGAACGGTCTCGCCGGATGACTTGAAACTGGACGATATCGCACAGATCTGGCTGGTTGCAATCAAGGCGAAAAGAAAGCCGTCCACCTATATAAAGTACAGTTTACTTTACCATAATCATATTCAAGCGCTGTTTCAGGAGGCGTGCTTGTCCGAACTGACGAATGCGTTTGTGCAGGAGCGGGTTTCTGATCACTTTTCGGAAAGTGTACATAAAAGCATCTATTGTATTCTGAATCAAATTCTAAGATTTGCGTCTGTGCGGTATACGCTCATCATGCCAGTGCTGAAACGGTCTGCGCTCGATACGAGGAACACACCCGTCAAGGTGCTTGCAAAGAGCGAGCAGAAAAAGCTGATAGAAGTGATATACAGCAAGATGGACTGCTTCAGGATGGCGGTGCTCATGTGCTTGTTTACAGGACTCCGGCTCGGTGAACTGTGTGCTCTCAAATGGAATGATATTGACTTTGAGAACAAAATCCTCACAGTCAACAGGACCGTACAGCGCCTGTATGCCGAAGGGCACAAGACCAAGACAATCCTCACTGAGATGGCGCCGAAAAGCCCGTATTCCCAGCGCGAAATCCCACTGTCTGACACAGCGATCGAACTGTTGACAGCGTTTCAAAATGACAGGGAGTACGTCTTTGGCGGCGACAAACCGCTCGAACCCAAACGTCTACAGTACCATTTCAAGAAGCTGTTAAAGGAAGCGGCGCTTTCCGACAAGCATTTCCATATCCTGCGCCATACCTTTTCGACAAACTGTATCGAGGGTGGGACCGATGTCAAGAGCCTCAGTGAGATCTTGGGACATTCCGATGTGCAGATTACCCTGAACCGTTATGTACATCCATCGATGGAGACCAAACGGCAGTATATGGATAATCTGCTGGAATTTTATGGGCAGATTCAGGGTCAGGTGGGGTGAAAAATACTAAAATATATGAAAAATCAGAAAAGTACTTTACAAATCCATTGAAATTAAATATAATATAAAAATATAGCAAAAAGAATATTCGATTTCCAAGCAACCAAAGGCGGTTCAAAGCTGTTTTTTGGTTGCTTTTTTTGTTGAAAAGTGCGTAAAGAGAAGGAGAGAATGAGATGTTTGATGCAAAGATGAAAGTTCCCAAAGCGCCGCTTCACCGGCCAGAATTTGAACATGATAACTGTGGGATTGGCGCGGTTGTCAATATCAAAGGCACAAAGACGCGTGAGACTGTGGAGAATGCCTTGAAGATCGTAGAGAATCTGGAGCACAGAGCCGGCAAGGATGCAGAGGGAAAGACCGGTGACGGCGTAGGAATTTTGGTTCAGATCTGCCATGAATTTTTTGTCAGGGTCACAATTCCCCTTGGTATCACTCTTGGCGGAGAGCGCGAGTACGGTGTGGGGATGTTCTTCTTTCCGCAGGATGAGCTCAAGCGAAATCAGGCAAAAAAGATGTTTGAGATCATCGTTGAGAAGGAGGGGCTGGAATTTCTCGGATGGCGTGAAGTGCCATGCGTGCCGACAGTGCTGGGACATAAGGCGGTAGAGTGTATGCCCTGTATCATGCAGGCATTTGTCAAGAAGCCGATGGCTGTGGAGAAGGGGCTTGCCTTTGACAGAAAGCTCTACATCGCAAGGCGCGTTTTTGAGCAGAGCTCTGATAATACCTATGTGGTATCATTGAGCAGCAGAACCATCGTCTACAAAGGAATGTTCCTCGTAGAGCAGCTTCGGACATTTTTTAAAGATTTGCAGTGCGAGGATTATCAATCTGCGATTGCAATCGTGCACTCTCGTTTTTCCACCAACACCAATCCGAGTTGGGAGCGGGCACATCCGAACCGCTTGATCGTACATAACGGTGAGATCAATACGATTCGAGGCAATGTGGATAAGATGCTTGCGCGTGAGGAAAATATGGAATCTGCGTTTTTGAGCCATGAGTTTCACAAGGTACTGCCAGTCGTCAACGCACAGGGGTCTGATTCTGCCATGCTTGACAATACGCTGGAATTTCTGGTGATGAGCGGCATGGAGCTTCCGCTTGCAGTGATGATTACAATCCCAGAACCGTGGGCAAATAACAAGACGATGTCTCAGTCCAAGAAGGATTTTTATCAATACTATGCGACAATGATGGAGCCGTGGGATGGTCCGGCGTCCATTCTGTTCTCAGATGGAGATATCATGGGTGCTGTGCTGGACAGAAACGGGCTCAGACCTTCCCGCTATTATATTACTTGCGATGATCAGTTGATTCTGTCATCGGAGGTCGGTGTGCTGCCAATCGATGCGTCCAGGATTATCAAAAAGGACAGACTGCGCCCTGGTAAAATGCTTCTGGTGGACACTGTAAAGGGCGAAGTGGTTGACGACGACACCCTCAAAGAAAAATATGCCAAAAGTCATCCTTATGGTGAATGGCTGGATTCAAACCTTGTCACCTTAAAGGAGTTAAAGATTCCGAATGTGAGAGTGCCGGCGTTCTCGGATGAGGAGAGACAACGTATGCAGAAGGCATTCGGCTACACTTATGACGAGCTTAAGACCAGCATCCTGCCGATGGCGAAAAACGGCGGGGAGAGTATCGGCGCGATGGGCGTCGATACGCCGATACCCGTATTGTCAAGAACGCATCACCAGCTATCACACTATTTCAAGCAGCAGTTTGCACAGGTGACAAATCCGCCGATTGATGCAATCCGTGAGGAGGTGGTCACATCGACCACCATATACATAGGAAAGGACGGAAACCTTCTGCATGATACAGAAAAAAACTGCAATGTGTTAAAGGTCAACAATCCGATTCTGACCATCACGGACCTCTTAAAGATCAAAAATATGAAGCGCGAAGGGTTCAAGGTTGAGGTCATACCGATCATATACTACAAGAATACCAGCCTGGCGCGCGCGATCGATCATCTGTATGTAGAGGCTGACCGCGCTTACCGCCAGGGTGTCAATATTATGATTCTCTCAGACCGCGGCGTGGATGAGAACCATGTGGCAATTCCCTCCCTGCTTGCCGTATCCGCGATGCAGAAGCATTTGATACGCACCAAGAAGCGGACGAGTGTCGCGCTGATTATCGAGTCTGCCGAACCGAGAGAAGTGCATGATTTTGCGGCACTCATAGGCTATGGCGCCTGTGCGGTGAATCCCTATCTGGCACAGGAGACGATCAAGGAGCTGATCGACAACGGAATGCTGGAAAAGGATTATCACGCCGCAGTGGACGACTACAATGATGCGATTTTGCACGGCATAGTCAAAATTGCGTCTAAAATGGGAATTTCTACGATTCAGTCCTATCAGGGATCTCAGATTTTTGAGGCGATCGGCATAGATGCGGATGTTGTGAACAAATATTTTACCAATACCGTTTGCAGAGTGGGCGGAATAACCTTACAGGACATTGCAAAGGAAGTGGACGCATTGCACTCACTTGCCTTTGACCCGCTCGGGCTTGCGACAGATCTGACACTGGACAGTCCCGGACACCATAAATCGCGCGGCGGCGGGGAGGAGCATCTGTATAATCCTGCCACGATTCATCTGTTGCAGCAGTCCACACAGAGAGGGGACTATGAACTGTTTAAACAGTATTCGGGTATGATTGACGATGAGAACAGTGTTCGCAATATTCGGGGACTAATGGAGTTTCAATATCCCAAGAAAAGTATTCCCATCGACGAGGTAGAGAGTGTGGAGAGCATTGTCACGCGCTTCAAGACGGGGGCAATGTCGTATGGATCGATATCAAAAGAGGCACATGAAACGCTTGCGATCGCAATGAATATGCTTCATGGCAAATCCAACTCCGGCGAGGGCGGAGAGGATTTGGACCGCATGGTGATCGGCGCGGACGGACTCAACCGCTGTTCAGCAATCAAACAGGTAGCGAGCGGACGGTTCGGTGTGACGAGCAAATATCTGGTGAGCGCGCAGGAAATACAGATCAAGATGGCACAGGGTGCAAAGCCCGGCGAGGGCGGACATCTGCCGGCAGGCAAAGTATATCCGTGGGTGGCGAAGACGAGACACTCCACACCCGGCGTCGGTTTGATCTCGCCGCCGCCGCATCATGATATTTATTCTATAGAGGATTTGGCACAATTGATTTATGACCTCAAAAATTCGAATAAAGATGCGAGAATCAGCGTTAAGCTGGTATCGGAGGCAGGCGTCGGAACCGTTGCGGCAGGTGTGGCAAAGGCAGGTGCTCAGGTAGTATTGATCTCGGGCTATGACGGCGGAACAGGCGCGGCGCCAAAGAGTTCTATTCACAATGCCGGACTGCCGTGGGAGCTTGGTCTTGCAGAGACACACCAGACCTTGATTCAGAACGGATTGAGAAGCAAGGTACGCATCGAGACAGACGGGAAACTGATGACAGGGCGTGATGTTGCCATCGCTGCGATGCTAGGCGCCGAGGAGTTTGGGTTTGCAACTGCACCGCTGGTGACAATGGGCTGCGTGATGATGCGCGTGTGCAATCTCGACACATGTCCGGCAGGCATTGCGACACAGAATCCAGAGCTGCGCAAACGCTTCCAGGGCAAGCCGGAATATGTCATGAATTTCATGAGATTTATCGCGCAGGAGCTTCGGGAGTACATGGCAAGGCTCGGTGTCAGAACCGTTGATGATTTGGTGGGACGGACTGATTTGCTGAAAATGAAAGAGACGCTGCCCGCGGGAACTGTGAACCTGGATTTGAGCCTGATCTTGAACAATCCTTATCAGGCAGAGAAGGCAGTGTTTGATCCCAAGCAAGTCTATGACTTTGAGCTGGAAAAGACGCTCGATGAGAAAGTTTTGTTAAAGCAGCTTGCCGGTGCGCTTGCAGCGGGCAGAAAGAAAAGCCTTGAGATAGCAGTCACAAACACAGACCGCTCTTTTGGCACAATATTTGGCTCCGAGATCACCAAGCAGTATCATGATACGCTGGAGGAGGATACGTTTCATGTGTGTTGTCATGGCGCAGGAGGGCAGAGCTTCGGCGCGTTTATACCAAATGGACTCACACTGGAACTGGTGGGAGATTCCAATGACTATTTTGGCAAGGGCTTATCGGGCGGTAAGCTGATTGTCTATCCACCCAAGGAGAGCCGATTTAGGCAGGACGAGAATATCATTGTAGGCAATGTGGCGCTGTACGGTGCGACGAGCGGCAAGGCATTTATCAACGGTGTAGCCGGAGAGCGGTTCTGTGTCAGAAATTCCGGTGCACTTGCGGTTGTCGAGGGCGTGGGCGATCACGGCTGTGAGTATATGACAGGCGGGCGCGTTGTGGTGCTAGGCGGCACAGGCAAAAATTTTGCGGCGGGTATGAGCGGCGGAATCGCGTATGTACTCGACGAAGAGAATGACCTGTATATGCGCGTCAACAAAGAGATGATATCCATGAGTGAGATTACGAATAAATACGATGTAATCGAGTTGAAAGAGATGATAGAGGAACATGTAAACTGCACTAATTCTGCAAAAGGCAGAGCAATTCTGGCAGATTTTGGCACTTATCTGCCAAAGTTTAAGAAGATTATTCCATACGATTATGACCGGATGCTCAAAACGATCGTGCAGATGGAGGAAAAGGGGCTCAGCGCGGAGCAGGCACAGATTGAGGCATTCTACGCCAACACGCACAAATAATACAGGAGGACATTGTGAGATGGGAAAACCTACAGGATTTTTAGATTATGAGAGGAAAACTTCCACGGCGGAAGCGCCAAAGGAGAGAATCAAACACTTCAACGAATTTCATGACCATCTTCCTATGGAGGAGCAGCAGAAACAGGGCGCTAGATGTATGGAGTGCGGCGTGCCCTTTTGCCAAGCAGGAATGACGATCGCAGGGATGACATCGGGCTGTCCGCTGCACAATCTGGTGCCGGAATGGAATGACCTGGTCTACACAGGAAACTGGGAGCGTGCCTATAATCGGCTCAAAAAGACCAATAATTTCCCTGAATTTACAGCGAGGGTATGTCCGGCGCTCTGCGAGCATGCCTGTACCTGCGGACTGTACGGGGATGCGGTCGCGACGAAAGAAAATGAGTATGCCATTATAGAGAATGCTTACAAGACTGGACTGGCAGCTGCAAGACCGCCCAAAGTCCGCACGAATAAAACCATCGCCGTGATTGGGAGCGGTCCTTCAGGGCTTGCTGTGGCGGACCAGCTAAACAAGCGGGGACACAATGTCACTGTGTTTGAGCGCAGTGACCGACTCGGCGGACTTTTGATGTATGGGATTCCCAATATGAAGCTTGAAAAACACATCATTGAACGCAAGATTCAGGTGATGAAGGAGGAGGGTGTCCAGTTTTTTACCAACACGGATATCGGGCGCGATGTCAAGTCCAAGAAGCTTGTGGAGGGATTTGACCGGATTGTGTTTGCGTGCGGCGCCTCCAATCCGAGGGATCTCAACGTACCGGGGCGGGATGCAAAGGAGATATATTTTGCAGTGGATTTTCTCACAGGCGTTACAAAGAGCCTTCTGGATACGAAGCTGGCAGATCATGCCTATGTCTCCGCAAAAGGAAAGGCTGTTGTGATTATCGGAGGCGGTGATACAGGAAATGACTGTGTGGGCACTGCGATCAGGCTTGGCGCCAAATCCGTCACTCAAATTGAAATGATGCCCAAAGCGCCAGACTCCAGAGCAGACAGTAATCCATGGCCGGAGTGGCCTAAAGTCAGTAAGACAGATTACGGACAGGAGGAGGCAATCGCACTGTTCGGGCAGGACCCGCGCATCTATGAATCCACGGTCAAGGAGTTTCTAAAGGATAAGGACGGCAATTTAAGCGGTGTGAAGATTGTGAAGCTCCTATGGGAAAAAGACCCGGAGACTGGCAGAATGAATATGCGGGAGATCGAGGGGAGCGAACAGGTGCTTGAAGCGCAGCTTGTCTTGATCGCGGCGGGATTTCTTGGCAGTCAGAAGTATGTCACAGATGCTTTTAACCTTGCGGTGGATGCCCGCTCGAATGTAAAGACCGAGCCGGGCAGATACAGAACCAGTGTGGAGAATATCTTTGTCGCGGGCGACATGCATACAGGACAATCGCTTGTGGTCAAGGCAATTCGACAGGGACGCGAGTGCGCGCGCGAGGTCGATGAGAGTTTAATGGGGTACTCGAATATGTATGTTCAGTGAGAATCTGGCTGTCAAAAGGCTGTCGCAATGACGGCCTTTTGATGTGCACAGACATTTCAATGAGATCTGTTTTTCCACAATCTTTTTGAAGGCATAATTTGCAAAAGATCGTGAATTTTGCTATAATGTGTTTGCATAAATTTACTGTAAAGGTTCTTTCATAACAGGAATACGCACGAGCTGCGTACTCTGTACACGCGGATGGATGTAAAGGATTTACGGGGGAGAGGACATCATGACATTAAAAGAATTACCAATTGGAAAGGCAGCAATGGTGGTTTCAGTGGGCGGTGAGGGCGCGCTGCGGCAGCATTTTCTGGATATGGGCGTGATACCGGGCGTGGAGGTTACAATGGTGAAATACGCGCCGATGGGCGACCCGGTGGAGCTTCGGGTTCACGGCTATGAGCTGACTCTGAGACTGGCGGATGCCGAGAAGATTGTCATTGAAAAGGTGCATGAGGCGGGTCAGGAACTTCGTGCCGGCACGCCAAAGCAGCTGCGCCGCAAGGCACAACACCCAGGATTGGGGGAGGGTGGAAAATACCATGTGAAGGAGGGCGAGAACCCACTTCCAGAAGGAGAACATCTGACCTTTGCGCTGGCGGGGAATCAGAACTGCGGAAAGACAACGCTCTTTAACCAGTTGACGGGATCGAATCAGCATGTGGGCAATTTTCCGGGCGTGACAGTAGATCGAAAGGACGGAAGTATCAAGGGCAGGCCGAATACACTTGTGACAGACTTGCCGGGCATCTATTCCCTATCACCCTACACGAGTGAGGAGATTGTGACCAGACAGTTTGTCTTGAATGAAAATCCCAGAGGGATCATCAATATCGTGGACGCGACGAATATAGAGAGAAATCTGTATCTGACAATGCAGCTTTTGGAGCTGGATATTCCGATGGTGCTTGCGCTCAACATGATGGATGAAGTGTGGGACAACGGTGGTTCTGTCAGAGTAAATGAGCTGGAGGGATTGCTGGGGATTCCTGTCATACCGATCTCTGCGGCGAAGAATGAGGGGATCGATGAGCTGATTGATCACGCACTCCATGTGGCAAAGTATCAGGAGCGCCCTGGCAGGCAGGACTTTTGTGATGCGGAGGACCACGGCGGGGCAGTGCATCGGTGTCTGCATGGCATTATGCATCTGATTGACGATCACGCGGCTGCTGCGGGAATCCCTGTCCGCTTTGCTGCTGCCAAACTCGCAGAGGGAGATGCACGTGTGCTTGAACGGCTCAATCTGGACCTCAATGAACAGGAGACGCTAGAGCACATTATCTGCCAGATGGAAAAGGAGCGGGGGCTGGACCGTGCTGCTGCCATAGCGGACATGAGGTTTTCATTTATCAGTAAAATCTGCAAAGAGACGGTCGTCAAACCGCATGAGAGCAGAGAACATGTGCGCAGTGCGGCAATTGACCGCATTCTGACAGGAAAGTACACAGCCATCCCGACTTTTGTTGCCATTATGGCAGCAGTGTTCTGGCTCACCTTTCATGTCGTGGGGGCGGGGCTCTCTGGTCTCTTGGAGATAGCGATCGGGATGTTGACAGATGCCGTTGCGATGGCGATGGAGGCGGGGCAGGTAAATGATGTGCTCCAGTCGCTTGTCATTGACGGGATTTTTAACGGTGTGGGGAGTGTGCTGAGCTTTCTGCCAACGATCGTGACGCTGTTCTTTTTCCTGTCCATGCTGGAGGACAGCGGATATATGGCGAGAGTGGCGTTTGTCATGGATAAGCTTCTGCGCAAGATTGGACTGTCCGGCAGAAGTATTGTTCCGATGCTGATTGGGTTTGGCTGCACAGTTCCAGGCGTGATGGCGAGCAGGACGCTTCCGTCAGAGCGTGACAGGAAGCTCACAATCTTGCTGACACCGTTTATGAGCTGTTCGGCAAAGCTTCCAATCTATGCATTTTTTACCGCAGTGTTTTTTCCAGGCAGGGGAGCCGTTGTCATGATAGGACTGTATTTTACCGGAATCCTCATCGGAATCCTCACAGCGCTGGTCATGCGAAGGTTTCGCTTTAAAGGAGAGGCGGTACCGTTTGTCATGGAGCTGCCCAATTACCGTATGCCGGGGGCTAGAAATGTGGCGCAGCTTTTGTGGGAGAAGGCAAAAGACTTTCTGCAAAGAGCATTTACGGTCATTTTTGCCGCGACGATACTCATCTGGTTTTTGCAGACCTTTGATCTGCGCCTGAATGTGGTCACGGACTCGCAGGACAGTATTCTGGCGATGGCTGCCGGTGTGCTGGCGCCTGTGTTTGCACCGCTTGGATTTGGCGACTGGCGCATCTCCACGGCATTGATGACAGGCTTTATGGCAAAGGAGAGCGTTGTGTCAACCCTGTCTGTATTGTATGGCAGTACAGCGAATCTCCTCGCGGCGATCACGCCGCTGACGGCGGCAAGCATTTTGGTGTTCTGTCTGCTCTACACGCCGTGCGTGGCGGCTATCGCTTCCGTGAAGCGGGAGCTGGGCGGGAAATCAGCGGTGATCATGGTGTTTGGCCAGTGTGCGATTGCATGGGTGTGCGCATTGGCAGTCCGACTGGTTGGTTTGTTGTTTGGTCTATGAAAGATGGAGGTAGTGTTATGGAGCCTAATGAAACTATGATTGATGAAATATTAAAGCATCTCGACAGTGAGCTGGCACATGGGGCAGCTCGTATGAGTGTCATTTTTGACGATAATGCCGAGGATGCAAAAGCTGTGTCGCACAAGTGCTGCCACAGTTACGGCAGACCTGCCACAGAGACGGTGGGACTGCTTGACATGTACACCGATATCAGCGCGGGTGAGGCAGACAGACAGCCGCATTAACCCATAAGCACCTCGACATACACGTCAGTTTTACCAAAGGCAAGTGGGATGACACAGCCATCCGTTTTTACACCGTCTACGGTCATAGAGACAACACCCTTCTGGACGTCGGCTGGATTCTTGACTGTGATATGATATATCACATCACGGAAACGTCTCGTCAGCTTGAAATCACCAAATCCCGCAGGGACACAGGGGTCTATTCGGAGTCCCTTGTGCGTAGGGTACACGCCAAGGATATATTGAGAGATATTGGTGAATGTCCAAGCGGCAGTTCCGGTGAGCCAGCTATTTTTTGCCTCGCCGTGGTATTTTGCGTCGCGCCCTGCGACCATCTGTGCGTATACATACGGTTCTGTCCTGTGAATCTCGCTGGATTCTTCCACATAGGCGGGGCATGTTTTGCGGTAGATCTCAAACGCTCTGTCGCCGTGACCAAGCACAGTCTCTGCGATGGAAACCCACGGGTTGTTGTGACAGAAGATTCCAGCATTCTCTTTGTATCCGGGCGGGTAGGAGGAGATTTCACCCAGCTCGATATGATACTTTGTGTAGGCAGGCTGCAAAAGCATAATACCATATTGGGTATCTAGCCGTTCTCGCACGGCGTTGAGCGCTTTTTCTGCGAGACCTTCCTTGACGCCGATGCCTGCAAGTACACAGAAACCTTGCGGCTCGATGTAAATCTGACCTTCCTCGCACTCCTTGGAGCCGACCTTATTGCTGTGCGCGTCGTATGCCCGCACAAACCACTCGCCGTCCCAGCCGTCCTTGAGCACGGCATCGTACATGATGGCAACCTCGTTTCTTGCGCGTTTTGCCTCTGCGTCATCGCCGAGCAGCTCTGCGAGCTGTGCATACTCTTCTCCGTATTTGACAAACATGCCGGCGATAAATACAGACTCCGCGACAGGACCTTCACTTGGACCGAATGTCTGGAAGGATTCGCCCGGATGCTCAGAGAAACAGTTGAGATTCAGACAGTCATTCCAGTCTGCACGCCCGATGAGCGGCAGATTGTGCGGCCCCTTGTGCTTTACAATGTAGTCAAAAGAGCGTTTTAAATGTTCCATCAATGATGTTGCGACATGCATGTCATTGTCATAAGGCACCATTTCATTTAAGATGGACAGATCGCCCGTCTCGCGGATGTAAGCGCTTGTCCCTGCGATCAGCCAGAGCGGGTCGTCATTGAAACCGCTGCCGATATCCGCGTTGCCTTTTTTGGTGAGGGGCTGATACTGGTGGTAGGCACTGCCGTCCTGAAACTGTGTGGAGGCGATATCGATGATGCGTGCTCTTGCGCGGTCAGGAATCAGATGCACGAAGCCGAGCAGATCCTGGCAGGAGTCGCGAAAGCCCATTCCGCGCCCGATACCAGATTCATAGTAGGAGGCAGAGCGGCTCATGTTGAATGTGACCATGCACTGATATTGATTCCAGATATTGACCATACGGTTCACTTTGTCATTGGAGGATGTCACGACATAGCGGCCAAGCAGGTCTTGCCAATAGGTGTTTAATGCTGCAAAGGCCCTGTCTACATCGCTGTCTGTACGATATCTTGCGATCATGTCATTTGCGGGTTTTTTGTTTACCACATTTGGCGCCTCGAATTTCTCTTCGTTAGGATTTTCCAGATAACCGAGAATGAACACATACGATTTTTCTTCGCCTGGCGCCAGTGTGAGATCAATCTGGTGTGCAGCGATTGGAGACCAGCCGCTCGCGATAGAATTTGTGCATTTGCCAGCGAGCACAGCATTAGGCTTGTCAGCGCCGTTGTACGTGCCGATGAAATTTTCACGGATGGTATCAAAGCCGTCTATATCGGTGTTGACGGTGTAGATGGCATAGTGATTGCGGCGCTCGCGATACTCTGTCTTGTGATAGATGGTCGAGCCAACGACCTCCACCTCGCCTGTGCTCAGATTCCGCTGAAAGTTTCTCGAATCATCATCGGCGTTCCACAGACACCACTCCACATAAGAAAACAGAGAAATTTGCTTCTCCGTAGTACCGGTGTTTTTGAGTTTGATCTGGGAGAGCTCACAGTTGTCATCCATTGGGACAAAGGTGAGAACAGAGGCCTGCACATTATTTTTTGAGGCCATAAAGCGGCTGTAACCGATTCCATGGCGGCACTCATAGGCGTCGAGCGCAGTCTTTGTCGGCTGCCATCCTGGATTCCAGACAGCGTCGCCGTCCTTTATGTAGAAATACTTTCCGTTGGCATCATAGGGAACATCATTGTAGCGGTAGCGTGTCAGGCGCAGGAGTTTTGCGTCCTTGTAGAAGGTGTAACCGCCGCAGGTGTTTGAGATCAGTGAGAAAAAGTCCCGACATCCCAGATAGTTGATCCAGGGCAGCGGGGTTTTGGGTGTGGTAATGACATACTCACGGTTGGCGTCATCAAAATATCCAAATTTCATAATGTATTTCTCCTTTTTTGTTTTAAGAATCTGTTTACGAAAACGTTTAAGTAAAATAGATAGGATTAATTTATCACAGAATCAAACGAAAATCAAGTGATTTTTGGCAATGAGATTAAGTAATGAGGATTTATTGAATTTTGATAATGCTATCAATAGATAAAATAGGTGAAAAATACAAAATAATATATAAATTTCATTGAAATATTATGCAATATAGTATATGATAATCGTACGAAAACGATTTCGAGCTTACTGAAAGGAGAGGAAAGTCATATGGTTTCCATGAAGGATATTGCTGCCGCATGTGGAGTGTCGGTTGCCACTGTCAGCAAAGCGTTGAATGATCAGGGAGATATTGGGGAGGAGACCAAGCAGCGGGTGCGGAGCACAGCAAGAGAACTGGGCTATCATCCCAATGCGTCCGCAAGGGCATTAAAGACAAATCGTTCATACAATCTGGGCGTATTGTATCGGGAGGATTCTGGCAGCGGGCTGACACATGACTACTTTTCACAGATTCTTGAATATTTCAGAGCGACAGCAGAACACAGGGGGTACGATATCACATTCCTGTCAAATTCCAAGAGCAGAAAAGACAGAATGTCATACCTAGAACACACGATTTACAGAGGAATGGACGGCGTGATGATTGCAGTTGCAGATTACAGCGACCCGGAGGTGACAGCGCTTTTGGACAGCGATCTGCCTGTGGTCACGGTCGATTATCTATATAATAGAAGAATCTCTGTGATGTCGGACAATGTAACAGGTATGGAGAAGCTGCTTTCTTATATATACGCGCAGGGACACAGAGAGATTGCCTATATCTGTGGAGAGGCTTCTATGGTGACATCAAACAGGGTGTCTGCATATTATCGCTTTTTAGAAAACAATAACATACCAGTGCGGGAGGAGTTGCTGCAAAGAGGAAAATACAGGGATTCCGGTGCTGCGGGAATGCTTACCAACAAATTGCTGAATCTGAGCCGGAGACCGTCTTGCATCTTATATGCCGATGATTATTCTGCAATTGGTGGCATGAATGCGATTAAGGACAGAGGACTGCGGGTGCCAGATGACATCTCTATTGCAGGGTATGACGGCATTATGATTGCTGCCCAGCTAGAGCCGCAGCTCACTACGTATCGGCAGGATACAAGAGGAATCGGAAGTATGGCAGCAGAGAAGTTGATCAGTCTGATTGAGAATCCACGGGCAACGCCGATTGTGCAGTGTATGATGAGCGGCGAGCTGGTTTTGGGCAGATCAGTTGCACAAGTTTTTTGAAATTTTATATTTCGTTCATTTACCTTATCCACTTCGTATGATATGATGGAATTATTCGGTAAAGACATACAGTCATTATTGTATAGAAAAGTGGGGCAGTGATATGGCGGGAATATTGTACGATGCCAGACGCATCAAGGCGTATGAGAGATTATTGACATTGGGAGAGACAGCAGGCGAGACAAGACAGTGGTGTGATGCACTGTGGGAGGAGCTTGTATTTGACTCAGAGCTGACAGAGGAGCTTGTATTCTATCTGGAGCATCGTTATCTCATGGACAAGGTACACTGTGAGGGATATGGATTGACAGATCTGTACATATGGCAGATGGACAGATACAATCTCAGCAGAGATTCCGGCAAGAACACAGAAGCCTGCAACAAAGACAGGATGGTGCTTCATGCATTCAGGGACATGGTCGATATGAAAAAAGAACCTGCGGTATATGTGAAAAAGTTGACAATGGGCAGAGGAATGGATCAGGCATAGGCAGATCGTTGGGGGTATTTATGAACTGTGAGGAATTTTTAAGGCAATTTCGCGATGCGCTGGATGGAAAAGTCTCAGAGAATTTGATACAGGATAATGTAAATTATTACAGAACTTATATAAACAGCCAGACAGCGGCGGGAAAAAGTGAGTCCGATGTGCTGTGCGCGCTCGGAGATCCAAGACTTTTGGCAAAAACGATTGAGGAGAGCAGTAAGTTTGCGACGAGGAACCGAGATCGATGGAGCGGAGCGGCAGAAAATGCCAGTACCTTTGGGAATTTTGGCAACCATAATTCGGCGCGGACGACAGAGGAAACATATGAATCAGAGGATGGGGACAAGCGCAGGAAGCTTCCGGGCTGGCTTGTCACCTGTATTGTGATATTGGTGGTTTTGCTGGTGCTGTCGGTGGTGTTTCGGGTCTTTTTGTTCCTGGCGCCATATATCATTGTCTTGATGTTGGCAGGCTTTTTGATTCGTTCGTTTCGGAGCTGGTGGCACAATCGATAGCCTGAATAGTTCTTAGATTATCATGAAATCGAGTAGGGGAATGATCTTCTCCCCTACTCGCATGCCGGGCACCCGTCAGCTTCTGCTGACATGCTTCCTTGGAGTGCCCGTGTGCATAAAAATAGAAAAACGACCGTTATAAGGTCGTTTTTCATTAAGGGGAGTATAAATAATTAATATATAAGGGTTGTAAAGAGGATTGAAGGAGTATCTCTTTACTGATATTAGTATATCAACTGTAGATCTAAAAATCAATAAATTTATTGAAATAAAACTCACAAACAATATTTAACAGTTTTAGGCAGTGTATCCAAAGTTAACATACTATGTAAATAAAAAAACTTGTATAAAAAAGTGCATTTGTGCAAATCATATTGGTGTAGCATGAAAAAGATGCTTGAGACATACAAAAAATGCAAACGCAGATGTATGTCCAAAAAAATGGGGTACATGCCCAAAAATTGGAGGTTAGCATTATGGCTGGAACAAACAACAATTACGAGCAGAACAAGACAAATAACAATTCACAGAATTCTCAGAACGCTCAGAATTCTCAGAACAGCACAAACAGCAGCTCAGACAACAATCAGAAGAACTGCAAGAACAACAACAATAACAACAACAAATAATCTGTGCTGGAACAGGAAAAGGCAAGGCTTGTCAATCAGGCTTTGCCTTTTTCTTTGTATTTTTGAACCAAATTCATGCGTCAAATGTTCATTTGTCCGATTTTATTTGACAGATGTAGATAATGAATATAATATAATAAAAGAAAACATTGACGAGGGGACTGTTTGCGAACAGCGCCTAAGAAAACAGATACCGGAGAAAAAGGATGAAAATATATGAATTAATAGCGCCCTGCCATTTTGGTCTGGAGTCCGTATTGAAGCGGGAGATTACAGATCTTGGATATGATGTGTCGCAGGTGGAGGATGGCAGAGTGACGTTCATCGGAGATGATGAGGCAGTATGCCGAGCCAATATAGGACTTAGGAGTGCCGAGAGGATTCTCATCAAGGTGGGCAGCTTTCGGGCAGAGACATTTGACGAGCTTTTTGAAAATACCAAACAAATTTCGTGGGAGGAGTTCATACCCGTCGATGGAAAATTCTGGGTAGCAAAAGCTGCGAGCATTAAGAGCAAACTGTTCTCGCCGTCAGATATCCAGTCCATTATGAAAAAGGCAATGGTAGAACGCCTCAAGGAAGTGTATCATGTCAGTTGGTTTGAGGAGGCGGGACAATCCTTTCCGGTGCGGGTATTTCTGATGAAGGACCAGGTAACAGTAGGACTTGACACGACAGGTGAATCGCTGCACAAGAGAGGATACCGGAAATTTACGGCAAAAGCGCCGATCGCGGAGAACCTTGCAGCAGCGCTCATTATGCTGACGCCGTGGAAGCATGACAGGATTCTTGTGGACCCTTTCTGTGGAAGCGGAACGATACTAATCGAGGCAGCGCTGATGGCTGCGAACATCGCGCCTGGCATGAAGCGCGGTTTTATTGCGCAGCGGTGGGCACATCTCATAGACAAAAAGGTGTGGGACGACAGCTATGAGGAGGCGCGGGAGATGGTGGACTTATCGGTCGGTGTCGAGATTGAAGGCAGCGACATTGACCCGCAGATGATACACATAGCACAGCAGAATGCGCGGCTTGCAGGTGTAGATCACCTGATAAAATTCGAGGAGAGGGACGTGGGCAGACTAGCACATAAGGGAAGATATGGATTTATCATAACGAATCCGCCCTATGGAGAACGGCTAGAGGACAAAGCCGCAATCCCGCCTTTGTACAGAAAGCTTGGCGAGCGGTTTAAAAGTCTGGATACATGGTCCCTCTATATGATCACGTCCTATGAGGGCGCACAGCAGGATATTGGGAGGAGAGCGGACAAAAACAGGAAAATATATAATGGTATGATGAAGACCTATTATTATCAGTTCTTGGGACCGCGTCCGCCAAGAGACGAAACAGGTATGAAGAAGAATGCAGACAGGAAATAACGAAACGCATGTGCTAAATACAAATGAGATAAAGGACACTGAGCGGAATAGGGACATTGCACTTACGCGGGCGGAGGCAGAACAGATTCTATCGGGAAAAAGAGATTGGATCTATCGCTGTGCGGTGATTGCTTCTGCCGTCTTTGCGGTCATATCGATTATCATGATGGCGGCATTCAAACAACATGAGGAGTTCTTTGACGCGAGTAGTCGTATCGGTATTTTGGTGGAGCGCGTAAATGCACAGGAACAGAGTGTTTCAGCACCCAAAAGGAATGTGCGGACCACGTTTCGGGATGAGAATCAGTCAAGACTTGTACTCCCGCTGAGAGAGCCAATCGCTGACAGTGCAGTCACGATACGGGAAGAATTTACACAAAATAAATATGTCATAACGCTGTCAGGATACTCAAAGTATATGCCAAACGGTGTGGAACTGGTGAGCGACTCGACAATGATGGAAGCGGTAGGTGTTTACAGGCAGAACGAGGATGTCGTTGTGGAGGTCTACTGTGTTGACCAGTATGATTACGAGCTGGTGACAGACAACAGCACACTGACTGTAAACTTTCAGGAGGTTGGCGAACAGTATGCTGCCAGCGCCGTGATCTGGCTCCCATATGAGGACAGGAACCGTCTGGCGCTGCCAGAATGGCGGCAGCGTCTGGAGAAAATGGCAGAGCGGCAGCAGGTACGATTGTATCTGTCGTCGGATATGCAGGAGATTTACACACAGGCGGATGTAGTTCGGTTTGCCAATGAGATTCGTGCGGATATGGTGCTGGGGGTACAGATCGATAAGACACAGGAAGAGCAGCCATATATGACAGGCGTGTGCAATTCTGCGTATTTCATACCAGATTACAACAGCGTCAACCTATCTGTAGTGATGGCAGAGACCTTTGTGGAGATCACAGGACTCAAAATGAACGGGTTTGAGGAGGCAGACAGCAAGGATGTGCTGGTGTCGGAAGCAAAAGTACCCTCTGCACTGATCGAAGTCTCGATGACGCAGAAGGACCTGGAGAGTGTGGAGAGTGAATACCAGTTCAATGAGAAAGTTGTATCAGCGCTCGAAAAGACAATCGAGGATGTGCTGGAACGTTATATAAAAGTGGAGGAGAATCAAAATGAGAGTTGACAAAATTATCTTTGCGACGGGAAATGCCGGCAAAATGAAAGAGATACGTATGATCATGGCGGATCTAGGCATAGAAGTACAGTCTATGAAAGAAGCGGATTTACATACGGATATCATTGAGGACGGAGAGACTTTTGAGGAGAATGCCATGATAAAGGCGCAGGCGATCGCTCAGGAACTAAGCGTGCGCGGCGATCAGGCAGTTGTGCTTGCAGATGACTCAGGACTTGAGATCGACTATCTAAATAAGGAGCCTGGCGTGTACTCCGCCAGATATATGGGGGAAGATACCTCCTATACGGTCAAAAACGCCAATCTGATACAGCGTCTTGACGGGGTTCCCGATGAAAAGCGCACCGCGCGGTTCGTGTGTGCCATCGCGGCAGTCTTTCCCGATGGCAGAACCTTTGAGACCAGAGCGACGATTGAGGGAAGAATTGGCTATGAGGAGAAGGGCGAGAATGGTTTTGGCTATGATCCGATTTTTTATCTGCCAGAATACGGTATGTACTCGGCGGAACTCGCACCGGAGGAGAAAAACCGTATCAGCCATAGAGGAAAAGCGCTTGAGGAGATGAAAAAAGTTTTGTCAAGGGAGCTGTAGTGCTCCTTGCGGCAAAGGCTGGCCTCACAGAGAAGTACGAAGTCTTGCGCCGAATAAACAAAATGCAGTGTTTTTTATTTCTGTTCTGTTTGAGCCGCCCAAAGGCGGCATGGAGATTATTATGAAAATACTTATTGTCAGTGATACGCATAGAAAAAATGATAATTATATGAAAGTATTGCAGCAGGCTGGCAGGCTGGATTTGGTCATTCATCTGGGAGATATCGAGGGAAGTGAGTACACAATCCAGGAGGCGGCAGGCTGCCCTGTGGAGATGGTTGCAGGGAATAATGATTTTTTTTCCAATTTACCTTCAGAAAAGACTTTACAAATAGGTAAATATTGTGTTATGATAACACACGGTCATCATTATTATATCAATATGGGAAATGAGATGTTAAAAAAAGAGGCTATTGTTCAAGGCGCAGACATTGTCATGTATGGTCATACGCATAGGCCAGTGATTGAGATCTCACCTCAAATAACAGCAATCAATCCGGGCAGCTTGTCTTATCCAAGACAGGAGAACAGAAAACCGTCTTATATTATTATGGAACTTGACGCGCGCGGAGAAGCAAAGTTTGAGCTGAATTTTATTGAATAGAATATTATGACAAAAAAACTTAAAAAAATAATAAAAAGGTGTTGACACAGACATAAAAATAATATATAATAAATATCGTCGCTGCGAGAAGTGATTAAATGAAAATAAACTGCCGGGGTGTGGCTCAGCTTGGCTAGAGCGCCTGGTTTGGGACCAGGAGGTCGCAGGTTCGAATCCTGTCACCCCGAT
>ERZ808054.759-NODE-759-length-24680-cov-4.535788_pt1 | contig 24680 bp, 21 predicted proteins | sample MGYA00380201_ERZ808054 | MGnify/ENA primary metagenome ERZ808054 (study PRJEB31490, sample SAMN06133419) | mouse gut metagenome | isolation source: Z5_2 | host: mice | place: China: Chengdu | collected 2015-05 ...
GAAGGTGGACATTAATGCAAAGAACGTGTACGGCAAGGAAGATACCATGATCACCATCCAGTGGGATGCCCTGCTGGCGGCGCAGTTTGACATGTATTACATCGACCAGAACGGCGATAAGGTACGTCCGTACATCATCCACAGGACATCCATGGGCTGTTACGAAAGGACGCTGGCATGGCTGATTGAAAAATATGCGGGAAAATTCCCCACATGGCTCTGCCCGGAACAGGTAAGGGTGCTTCCGATTTCGGAAAAATACGAGGCTTATGCGGAAAAGGTACAAAAAGAGCTGAGAGCCAACGGCATTTTGGCGGAAACGGATAACCGTTCGGAAAAAATAGGCTTTAAAATCCGTGAAGCAAGGCTGGCGAAAGTGCCTTACATGCTGGTGGTCGGGCAGAAGGAGGAAGAAGACGGTACGGTATCCGTCAGGAGCCGTTTTGCCGGCGATGAGGGAGTGAAGCCTTTGGAGCAGTTCATGGAGCAGATTTGTAAGGAAATCCGCACGAAGGAAATACGGAAAGAGGAAATCCGGGAAGGAAAAGCAGAGAAGGAATAAAAGAAAAGGTAAAAAGTGACGGAATAAAAGCGAAGGCACAAAGCGGAAAGGATACCGCACAAAGCGGAAGGAACCGGGTGTGTAACAAAGGGAAAGGCGGCGAAACCGGAAGCGGTGGGAAGAAACAAACGGATAAGCGGAGCGGATATGGATAAAATATGGATAATATAAAGAAAGAAATCGGAAAATGGAAATACGGGGATTGGTTTGGCTTTTGTTTCCTGCTGGCGGCGGCAGGGATGCTCATGGTGTCGGTACGTCTGTGCTTTGCGGACGGCATCTGGTACGACGAGCTGTATACCATGGGGCTGACGCGCCGGGGGTTCGGGGAATTGACTGCCCTGACGGCGCGTGACGTCCATCCGCCTTTTTACTATTATTATGTGAAGACGGTACAGCAGCTTTGCCGGATGGTTTTCCCGCATGCCAACCTGACCGTGGTAAGTAAACTCTGTTCCGTCCTGCCGCTGCTTGGCATAGCGGCTTACGGAGTGACGAAAGTACGCAGGCATTTCGGTATGCTTTGCGCCGGGCTTTTCGTTTTCTGTACGGTATCCATGCCGGGACTGCCCCAGTACACGGTGGAAATCCGTATGTATACTTTGGCGTTATTTTTGGTGACGGCGGCATTCCTTCATGGATACGGGATTGTAAGCGGCGCCGGACAGGATGCGGGCGGCGGAAGCCGGAATGCGGACTGGATTTGCCTGGCTGTTTACGGAATCCTTGCCGCCTATACCCATTATTTTGCCTGTGTGGCGGTTGCGGTACTCTATCTATGTCTGTTTATCTATTTTTTGTGGAGAGAGGCAGGAGCTTGCAGGAAAAAGGGGCGCATACGGAAAACAGGTTCCGGGAATCCGGCGGATGCCGGCGGGAATATGTTTTGGAAACCGTGGTTTGCCGCCGTGGCATGTTCCGTACTCGCTTACCTGCCATGGATGACTGCGGTCGTGCGGCAGGTGGCGCAGGTGAAGGAAAGCTACTGGATTCTTCCGCTGACATGGAGGACCTTCGGCTCCTGTGTGAAATTCCTCATGAAGCCGCCGTTTGGGAGCGGCGGTTTCCAGGTGGCGGCTGCGGTCGTGCTGTTTTTGGTTTATGTGGGACTGTTTTTTTACACCATATGGAATAACAGGGAAAACAGGGAACTCTGTTTTGCCTGCGCGGCGGGAACCGGAATCCTGGCGGGGACGGTACTGTTCGGTTTTGCGGCGTCCTTTCTCATCCGTCCGGTTTTTATCGTCCGTTATATGGTACCGGCAGCCGGATGCTTTTGGCTTTCCTTTGCGGTATGTGCCGGTAAGGCGTTTCCTGCAAAGGAAGGGGATAAAGCAGAAAAAATAAAAAAAATAAAAAAAGGGAAAAAAGGGAAACTGTTCCTGCCGGTGCTTTTTTTTGTATTTTTCATCGGTATCGGGGATTTCCGGTGGTTCCGTAATGACGAGACATGGCGCAGGGTAAGGATGGACGAGGTGAAGGAGACACTTTCCCTGATTGGACCGGAGGATGCGGTAGTGACACAGTTTAACCATGTGCAGGGCGTGACGGGATATTATCTGGAAAATGAAATTGATTTGTGGGACAGCCGGCCGGAGGAACTGCTGTGCGACATCATCGAAAATAAATACGGTACCGTATCTTCCGTGGAAGAATTGGAAAACTTCATGGAAAACGGGGGAAAGGTTTGGTTCATCGGCAGCAAACAGTCGGAACTCCTCACGCAGTGGGCACAGTCCGGTATCCGTGCCAGTGAGTGCCGGGAGTTTATGCTGGAAGTATATTGGGCAACGTTGTATGAACTGTCGGCGGATTAATTAATATTTGATGTACGGGGTATATTTCCCCTGCAGAACAGCCATAATAAAGAAGGATATACAGTATCAGAATCAACAGGAGGTAAGATTATGGCACAGTTGGATTGCAGAGTGGAAAATTGCGTATATAACAAGAGTGAATGCTGCTGTAAGGGCGATATACTGGTTGGCGGAAAACATGCGGGATGTACCGATGATACATGCTGCGAGAGTTTTGCCGAGAAAAAGGGGGATTCGTACACGAGTGCGCTGGAGCATCCCTGCAGGACCATCAGCATTGACTGCGAAGCGGTAAAGTGTGTTTACAATGCGGACTATAAATGCCAGGCGGACCATGTGGACATTAAGGGCTGCGGGGCATGTGACTGCCGTGAGACGGCATGCGCTACGTTTAAGGAAAGGTAAGTTTCATTGGAAGGAAGAACGTCAGCCAAAACGGGGCAGGGGGAAAATTTTCCCTGCCCTGCTTTGGTTAGGAAGCTAAGGCAGAGCAAAACAGGAAAAAGGAAGGGACCAAAATGACATATACGGAAAAAGAGCTGGTGCGCATTGCCAAAAGGGAAAATAATGCAAAACGGAATTATTTGGTGGTCAACCGCCTGCAGGGCAAGCACATTCCGGTGGAGCCGCAGGCATGTCTTGCCATGTTTGACGAACTGGCGGCTGCGGTGGCAAATGCGTATGAAGGGGAAGCGCTGCTGTTAGTGGGATTTGCGGAGACGGCAACGGCAATCGGGGCGAGAATGGCGGCGGGCATGGGCTGTTATTACATACAGACGACCAGAGAGGATGCGGGGGATGTGGAATACCTGTATTTTACGGAAGCCCATAGCCATGCCACACAGCAGAAACTGGTGAAAACGGATTTGGACCGTGTCATGGGGGAAATCCGGCGGATTGTATTTGTGGAGGATGAGGTGACGACCGGGAATACGATATTGGATGCCGTGGATGCCATACAGCGGGTATATGGCAGACAGACTGCATTTTCGGTGGCTTCCCTGTTAAACGGTATGGATGCGGAAGCAGAGCGCAGATACGGGGAACGGGGAATCCGGCTTCATTATCTGGTGAAGACCGACCATTCCGGTTATCCGGAAAGGGCGGAAGTCTGCCGGGGGGACGGAGTGTACCATACATATCCGGAAGAAAATCCGGAAGGGATCTTGTACCAAATGCATACGGCGGGCGGCCGCATGGACGGAAGGCGGCTGGTAAACGGCGCGGATTACGGGAAGGCATGCCACAGGCTGGCAAAACAGGCGATGGATTATGTTCCTTTCCGGGAGGGGGAGCGGATTTTAGTCCTTGGGACGGAGGAATTTATGTATCCGGCTCTTTATACCGCATCCGTGCTTGCCAAAGAGGGCTGTTTCGTCCGGTGCCATTCCACCACAAGGAGCCCCATTGCAGTCAGTACGGAAGCGGAATATCCGCTGAAGGAACGTTATGGACTGCATAGTTTTTATGACGGGGGAAGGCGGACGTTTGTGTATGATTTGGAGCGGTATGATAAGGCGCTTGTCCTTACGGACGCCGGGGACGGGGCGGAACGGGGGATTTGCGATTTATGCCGCAGTCTGGCGCGGTGCGGGAATGCGGAGATTCATGTGGTGAGGTGGCAGGGTTGAAAGAAAAGCGCTTTCAACTATTGATTTTGAGTCCGCTGAAGCGGACACGGGGGATAAAAGGATGCGCAGTTCTTATTCGGAGGAAGATGTAACATTGCTGTTAAAGGATATTACGGGTTTGGTACAGCCCCAGCCGACGCAGGAGCGGGAGCGGCTGATCCAGGCGGGAAAGCATTATTGTGAAATGCTTCCCGTCGAATATGTGCCAAGCGGCAGGTATATGGAAGTGTACAGGGAGGCGCTGCGCAATTATGCGGCGCCCACGGCACAGGCGGTTGCCGTGCTTGCCGGGAAGATATTGGAAAAAAAGGGGGAGGATGTGGTGCTCGTGTCCCTTGCGCGGGCAGGACTCCCCATTGGAATCCTGTTGAAACGCTGCCTGCGCATCCGGTATGGAATAGAAGTAAAACATTACGGGATATCGATTATTAAGGGCAGGGGAATTGATAAAAATGCCATGGCATACCTGCTGGACAGATATGCGCCAAAGCGCCTGCAGTTTGTGGACGGCTGGATAGGGAAAGGGGCTATTTTGAACGAACTGCGTAAAGAGCTGGAAGAATATGAAGGGGTATCGCCGGATTTGGCGGTATTGGCGGACCCTGCCAATGTAACGGACCTTTGCGGAACCCATGGAGACATTCTGATTCCAAGCTCCTGCTTAAACAGCACCGTATCCGGTTTGGTCAGCAGGACGTTTTTACGGAATGATATCATTGGGGAAGGGGATTTCCATGGAGCAGTATATTATGGGGAATTGGCGGATGCAGACTTATCTTATGAATTTATCCATGCCATTGAGAAGGAGTTTGGAGCCGGTTTTCGTGTCCCGGAAGAAAAGACGGCAGCCGGCTTTGGCGTGGATGAGGTGCGGGAAATCGCGGGAAAATTCGGAATTGGCGATATCAATCTGGTGAAACCGGGTATCGGGGAGACGACGCGTGTCCTGCTAAGGCGTGTGCCGTGGAAAGTACTGGTGGATGAAAAACATGCAAAGGATGCGTCGCTGGCGCACATCCTCCGGCTGGCGGAAGAAAAAAACGTGCCGGTGGAATGTTATCCGCTGCGGCATTACCGTGCGTGCGGGATTATTAAGCGGATGGCGGAAGCGTGAGGCGCTCTAATTCTTTACCCCGTAATATTCCGCCAAAAACAAAATCTTCTGCGCCCAATGGAAATGTGTCTTATACTCATTCATCCGTTCCCCCTGTGAACTTCCGGCGACCAATGTGCCGGAGGCTTTGTCCATGTTCCAGTTTAAGATGGCTTTGGCATCTTCCAGGTCGGCACGGGGAACCTGATAGGCGGAGTTGACGGGGGCAATCTGTTTCGGGTGGATGACCGTTTTGCCGGTGAATCCGCACAGACGGTCTTCTGACAGTTCTTTGGACAATCCGGTATCCCAGCCGGCACTCCCGTAATATTCCCATACCGGCCCGGAAACCACGTAATCCATACCGAATACGGTGATGATATCGGAAAAAATATCCGCAACGGGACGTATGGAATGGATGGACTCGTTATCATGGCGCCGGAAACCGAACATATGGCAGAGGTCGTTGCCTCCCACGCGGATGTTGAGGACATAGGGCTCCACGGAATCCAGCTTTTCCTTTAAGCCGTATAAAATGCTGCTTCTGTGCTGCAAATGGATGATGGCGGGGCTTTCAAAAATCGGCATCATGTATACGGTTTTGGAAGATACCCGGTTTACTTCACGGATGGCTTCCAAATAGGCATCCGCGTTGTCCGGTGCAAATTTCGGCAGGATATAGCCGGTAATCAGTTCTTTTGCGTCCCCCGCCCGCCCGTGGAGAGAGGAAATCTGTTCCGGGCAGCGTACCCGGACGAAGATGTTAGGCAGGAAGAAACCTGTGCCGGTTTGTTTGGCATGGTAAACGGTGTGAAGCGAGTCCAGCATCTTTTGTTCCGCATCTTTGACGCAATCGTCCTGAATGGTATCTTCCAGGCAGAGGGCAAGGGAATATTTTGTCCCGAAGCGTTCCCCGGTAATGGAAGATGCGATGGTTTTATGGTTTGCCGGGCAGTATAGCAGTGCGCCGACGCTGTAATAGACCAGTGAATTTTTCATGGAAAGATCCGGACCTTTCTTATTTTTTTATATTTATTCTGAAGGTTGAAAGAAACCCTGATTCTGTTACTGTTCACTCCGTGAGCAGTAACCCCGATTCCTACTACTATAACACAGCCGTTGGAAAAGTGGTAGATAAATATTGCGGAAAGTGGTAAAATGAAGGACAAGAAAAGACAACGGTATCTTGGAACGGAATCCGGAATGACGTACCGGAAATTTTTACGGGTTAGGGTGATAAGGAGTGGAAGGAATACTTAGGTTCAGGCATAATGTGATGAATGTCACGGCGATTGATGCGTTTGAGCACATCAAGGGCGGTATTAACAACCAGTGCAAGGATGTATATTTTGTCAGGGCGGTAGGGACAGGTCCTGCGTATATCCGTGACATCCGGAAAATGGATGAAACATTGGACGGCAGTCAAAGCGGCGGGCGGGGATATTACCGCAGGCTGGGCGGACTGCCGAAACTGCAGGACATGGCGGATACGGCTTATTATGCGGAATGCCACGCCAAATGGCTCCAGGGCGGCAAAAGGGAAGCGGTGACACGTGTGACGGAAGGAAATGCGGAACTGGCAAAACTATTAGGCAGTGCCTGCGCGTCGGTGGAGGGCATATGCATGGGGGCGGATATGGGGATGACGGATTCCATCCGCAAGAATTTCATGGTAAAGCTGTTTTTTTGGTACGATTCGGTTTTTGACCGGAAAGATTTTGTTTGGGACGGAAGGAAATCGATAAAAATCGTTGCGGAAAACATTGGGAAAAAACAGGAATATTTATTCTTTTACCTGCTGACCCTGACGGGGTGTGATGTTCTGCTGCTGCAAAGCAGGACGGACATCGGCGCGGAAGAAGAAAAACTGGGGTTGTCGGCGAAATTCGTGCTGGGGGACTATTCGGATCTTGTGATTCCGCCATATGTCAGGGCGGCGGGAACCGGAAACCATAACGGGGCAGTGAAAGAAAGAAAACCGGGGACCGGAACGGAACCGGGAGCGGGAAGCGGAGCAGGAACGGAAACAGGAACCTTGACGGGAGCGCAGGCAGCCGCGGCGGAAGGCAGTCAGATACCGTCCGGACCGGTCGTCGTTACGATACCGCCCCGCAGACCTGGAAGCAGGGCGCACTCTGCCGCATCCACTGCTGTTTTGGACGGAACCGGCAGGAACGGGCACGGAAGGATAAATGCAGCCCCCGTGAACGCGGACGTGGAGAAAAGTTTCGAGGAGCTGGCGCGGCTGGCATCCTCCGTGGTCATGATAGCCATCCATGACGGAAAAGGGGACGTAATCGGAACCGGTTCCGGGATTATGGTGGGGAGGGAAGGGTATATCCTTACCAATAACCATGTGGCAAGCGGCGGGAAATTTTATTCGGTCCGTATTGAGGACGATGAACGGGTTTACGATACGGACGAAGTGATTAAATATAATTATGTGCTGGACCTTGCCGTAATCAGAATCCAAAGGAAACTGGTCCCCCTTCCGGTTTACCAGGGGAAAAAGGAACTGGTGCGCGGACAGAAGGTAGTGGCAATCGGAAGTCCGCTGGGATTGTTTAATTCGGTTTCCGACGGGATTATTTCCGGCTTCCGCAAAATCGACAATGTGGATATGATACAGTTCACCGCTCCCACTTCCCATGGAAGTTCCGGCGGTGCGGTATTGAACATGCAGGGGGAAGTCATAGGAATCAGTACCGCAGGGTATGATTCCGGGCAGAATATTAATTTGGCGGTAGGGTACGAATGCATTAATACTTTTATCCGCGGGTTTACATAAGGCATGGGGGTGCGGGACTTTCCGCTTGACATGGGAACGTTGTCATGGTACTATGACAGCGTGCTAATGGTTTAGCGGGATAAAGCATACAGGGAGGAAAAAGAGGAATGAAAAAATTTATGGCATTGGTATGTACGGCGGTACTCGGGATGGGCGTCCTGACGGCATGCGGAGGAGCAGCGGCGGATGCCGGGGAGGAAACGGCTGCAGGGGATAAGACCACGTTTACCGTAGGGTTTGACGCGGAATTTCCTCCGTACGGATATATGGATGAGGACGGCAGTTATACGGGATTTGATTTGGATTTGGCAAAAGAAGTGTGTGCGCGTAACGGCTGGGAGTTTGTGGCACAGCCCATCGACTGGGATTCCAAGGACATGGAATTAAATTCCGGCTCCATCGACTGTATTTGGAACGGTTTTACGATGCAGGGACGGGAGGACGCTTATACATGGACCGTGCCTTATGTGGATAACAGCCAGGTATTTGTGGTACCTGCGGATGCGGGGATTGCGGCACAGGCAGATTTGGCGGGAAAGGTAGTGGGCGTGCAGAAGGATTCTTCCGCGCTGGCGGCTTTGGACGGCGAGGCGAAGGAACTGGCGGTTACGTTTGCCGATTTACAGCAGTACGGCGATTATAATGTGGCGTTCATGGATTTGGAGCAGGGAGCCATCGATGCGCTGGCGATTGATATCGGCGTGGCGAATTACCAAATCAGCTCCCGCGGGGATGCGTTTGTCATTCTTGAGGAACGGCTGGCAAGCGAGCAGTACGGCATCGGATTTAAGCTGGGAAATGACGAACTGAAGAACAAGGTGGAAGCGACCCTGCTTGAAATGGCAAAGGACGGTACGTTCATGAAGATTGCGGAAAAATATGCCGATTTCGGACTGACGGACAGCGTATGCCTTGGAAAATAGCGAATCAACCGCAGAATACGGATAAAAGCTGCCCCGGATAACCCGAAGGCGGGAAACGCGGGAATGGCAGGAATAGCATGGAAAGCATGGAAATGGAATAAGAAAAATAATAAAAAAAGCAAAAAGACCGCTGAGCCGTGTGAAACAGCGGTCTTGCCTGTATATAGGGGAATGCGGTAAATACGGAACCGCCGCAGAATTTTTCGTGACAGTTTGCGGAATGCGCCTGAGTGCAAAAAGATTGTGAAAGGTTTGGAAAGCAGAGATGAGTGTGGTAACGATGTTTTTACAGTTGGTAGAAGGAATGGGAATCACCGTGGAAATTTTTTTCCTGACGCTGTTGTTTTCCCTGCCTGCAGGGTTGGCGCTTTCTTTTGGGAGGATGTCGAAGAAAGGCTGGCTGCGGGGAATCAGCAAGTTTTACATATCCGTGATGCGGGGAACGCCGTTAATGCTGCAGTTGATTGTCGTATATTTTGCCCCCTATTATGTATTTGGGCTGCGGATATCTTCGGGATACCGTTTTTTGGCGGTCATCATTGCCTTTGTGCTGAATTATGCGGCATATTTTGCGGAAATATACCGTTCCGGCATCGAATCCATGCCGGTGGGGCAGTATGAGGCGGCGAAGGTATTGGGGTACAGCAAAACACAGACCTTTTTCAAAATCATACTGCCGCAGGTGATTAAACGGGTGCTGCCCCCGGTGACAAACGAAACGATTACTTTGGTAAAGGATACTTCGCTTGCCTTCGTATTGGCGGAAGCGGAGATGTTCACCATTGCCAAACAGATTGCGGCGAAGGAGACAAGCATAATGCCGCTGATGGTGGCGGGGCTTTTTTATTATGTGTTTAACCTTGCAGTGGCAGGCGGTATGGAATATTTGGAAAAGAAACTGAACTATTACCGGTAGGCGCCCGGCGTGGTATCCAAAGGAAGGGCAATGTCCGGGAAGGACACGGGAGAAACGGGAGAATAGGAGAAAGGCAGGGGTATCGGGATGAACTTACTGGAAATCAACCATATGAAAAAGGGATTTGACGGATTGGGGGTATTGGAGGATATTTCCCTGTCCGTAAAGGAGGGGGAGGTGGTATCGGTCATCGGTCCTTCCGGCTCCGGTAAATCCACACTGCTGCGCTGTGCCACGATGTTGGAGAAAATGGACGGCGGGGAGTTAAAATATCTGGGGGAGGCTGCGGCATGGGAAGAAAACGGTAAATGCGTCTATGCCGGAAAACAGAAGAAAAAGGAAATACGCAAGCATTTCGGTCTGGTTTTCCAAAACTTCAACTTATTTCCCCACTATACGGTATTAAAGAACATTACCGATGCGCCTGTCAGCGTGGACAAAGTGCCGAAGAAGGAAGCGGAGGAGCGCGCCGTAAAGCTGCTTAGGCAGTTGGGGCTGGAGGACAAGAAGGATGCCTATCCTTACCAGCTTTCCGGCGGACAGCAGCAGCGGGTGTCCATTGCACGGGCTTTGGCGCTGCAGCCGGAAATCCTGTTTTTTGACGAGCCGACATCCGCGCTTGACCCGGAATTGACCGGGGAGGTGCTCAAGGTAATCAAAGAGCTGGCGAAAGAGCATATGACCATGATTATCGTGACCCATGAAATGCAGTTTGCAAAGGAACTGTCGGACCGGATTATCTTTATGGAGCAGGGTGTGATACGGCAGCAGGGGACGCCGGAGGAAATCTTTTCTTCCCCGGACGAAAGGGTGAGGGATTTCATCGGGAAATTTTCGGCTTAGGGAGCGGGCGGACGCAGGCAACAGGAAGGGAATGCCCTGTTTATCTGTGAACCGGTTGCATGTGCAAAGCAGGAATGGTATAATTCTTTTTTGGAATATTGGAATACTACCTATTGTGGAAAAGGCAGTACGGTGCAGGACGGGAATGCCGGAGGAGGAAACGTGGGAAGAAAGAGCAGCGGGCGTATCTTGATAGGATATGATTTGGGGGAGGATTACGCCCAGATTAGTTATTACCTGCCGGCAGGCGAGGATGTGGAAACTCTTGCGGTGGTGGCGGGCAGCGAACAATACAGCATTCCGATGGTTCTGTGCAGGCGCGGGGAGGCGAACCAGTGGCTTTACGGCAGGGAGGCGGCGAAAGCCGCGAAAGCGCAGGAAGGCGATTTGGTGGAGAATCTGCTTGCGCTGGCAAGGAAAGGGGAGGAGATCACCGTGGGGGAGGAAAGTTTTGACCCTGTGGCGCTGCTGACGCTTTTTGTGCGCAGGAGCCTGTCGCTGTTGGGGATTGTTGCCCCGCTGGAGCATTTGGACGGAGTGATGTTTACCGTGGAACACTTGGACGAACGCATGGTGGACGTGCTTTCCCAAATGGCGGCGAACCTGCAGTTAAAAACGGATCGGATTTATTTTCAAAGCCATGTGGACAGTTTTTACTATTTTACCCTTTCCCAGCCGGAACCGTTATGGGCATATGAAGTGCTTCTTTGCGAATACGACAACCGGAAGCTGCGGTTGTACCGCTTTGAGTGCAACCGGAAAACGACTCCCCAGGTGGTATTTATCGAAACGGATGAACGCAAGGAAATGAAACGGGAAGAAAACGGAGACGGGGAACTGCCAAAGGACGGACTGGATGATATGTTTTCCCGCATTGTGAAGGAAAAGTGCAACGGAAGGGCGGTTTCCTGCGTTTATTTGATTGGAGACGGATTTAAGGACGGATGGGCGGACGAATCGCTGCACTACCTGTGCAGGGGACGGCGCGTGTTCCAGGGGAATAACCTTTACAGCAAGGGGGCTTGTTACGGTATCTGCGAAAAGCTGGGATGGAGAGAAGCCAAAACCGGTTATGTTTTCCTTGGCAGGGATAAACTGACGGCGAATGTGGGGATGCGGCTGCTGCGGCGCGGTACGGATTCCTATTTTGCCATTATGGACGGCGGCATCAACTGGTATGAGGCGGACCGGGAGTTTGATGTTGTCATGGAGTCGGGGGATACGGTGGGGGTGCTGCTGACCCCTTTAAACGGTGGGGACCCCAGGGAAATCCTTATGGTTTTGGAAGGACTTCCCCAAAGGGCGGACTGGACGACGAGACTGCGGGTCCGGGCACAGATGCTTACAAGAACCCAGCTAAGGCTGAAAGTATCCGATATGGGGTTTGGGGATTTTTTCCCGTCATCGGGTGCCGAATGGGAGAAAAGGATTGAACTTGTCTGAACGGAATGGGAAATAAAGAAAGAAGAAAATAGTACAAATTGGAATTGGAATAAGAAAGGAGAAAAGGCATGGGTAAACTATTGCTTTGCATGGGAAAATATGCAAAGACGCCTTATTTCATGGAGAAAGTTCCCGTGAACCTTTATTCCGTGGAAGAATTGTGTTACTGTCTGTTAAAGAACGCTTATCTGATTGACCAGGGCATCATGGACGGCAGGCTGGAGGAGTGGCTGGCGGGGGAATGCGGGCTGCGGGAACTGGCGGCGCATCTTGGGCAGTTGGCGAATGCGGGCTGTTCGGTGGGCGGATATGCAGGAGCGGTCTTGGAATATGTAGGTTACGGCGACCGGGAGACATGGGCGGAAGCGGTGGGTGTGCTGGAGGAAGGCAAGGATTTGAGCCTGTACGAAAAGCGGAAAACCCGTGCCGATTATCTGGTGGAGCACAAAAGATATGCCGCAGCGTTAAAAAGTTATGAAAGCCTGCTGGAAGAACTGCCGGAAGCGGAGAAAGAACTGCGGGCAGGAATCCTCCATAACCAGGGTGTGGCTTATGCACAGTTGTTCCGCTTCCAAAATGCGGCGCAGTGTTTTGAAGAAGCGTACGGATGCGGGAGAGGGGAAGACGAGCTTATCCATTTCCTGGCGGCAAAACGCATGACGATGGAGGAAACGGAGTATGTGGATTTTGCCGCAGGGCAGGAAGATCCTTACAGCGCAGCATTAAAGGTGGAGAAGGCCGTGGAGGATGCGGCGAAAGAATTTGAGGGAACGGAGGAAAGCCGGATGCTTTTTACCCTTGGCGTATGCAGGGAGGAGAACCACTCCGTATCCTATTATGAGGAGACGGGACGGCTTGTCCGGGGGTTAAAGGACCATTACAGGGAAATTACGGCGGAATAACAGGGAAAACGCAGGGAAAATTAACGTCTGCGGGAAAAGCGGCAGTAAAAACTGCAGAAAAATAAGGAATGGTATATGGGTTTATTGAAAGGATTGTTTCACAGGAAAAAAGGATGGTTGGAAAATGTAAGGCTTTGGCGTAAGCCGGAGGACTTATACGGGGAAGAAGAACAGGGCTGGGGAAATTGGGAAGACGAAATGGAGGACGGGGAAGGACGGAAAGGACGGGTAGTCCTGCCGGATGAGTGGGACGGGATGGCTTCCGGTTCCGATTTTGTTTCCGCCCCGAAAAGAAAGCAGTCTTTGGGAATCCTGGATGTCCACGATGCCGCACAGCGGCAGGAATTTGTGCAAAGCTGCTTAGACCGGATGGGGGATGCAGCGAAAGAGCTGGAAGGTCTTACCTTTGAATATAATATGGTGACTTCTTATCTGAAGGACATGGAAGAAATCGAAGCGCTTCCCGAAAGCGAGCGGGCAGAATTGAATGCCGCCGCCCAGAAAATCCAGGATTTGGAAGATAAGCAGGATGTCTATTTAAAGAAAAAGAACCGCTTAAGCGATGAAAAATACCATAAAATGGAGCGCATGGAAGACGAAGCGGAAGAAGGCTGCCAGAAACTGGCGGAAGCGGAAAACTACCAAAACCTGATCCGCCAGGACATGTCCCGCCTGGAAGGGGAAAAGCACGCTTACCATTACCGCAAAGGGGAGCTGCGTGCGGCGGTTGCGGATGCCAAGGGGATGGCGGTGATTTGTTCCATGGCATTGGTGGTATGCTTTGTGATTCTGTTTACACTGCAGTACGTGCTGGAAATGGATACCCAAATGGGATTTCTGCTGACGGCTGGGTTTGCCGCACTGGTGATTACGATGCTGTATTTAAAATACACGGAGGCCGTGAAGGAACTAAAACGGGTGGAAAAAGGCATTAACCGTATCATTCTTCTGCAGAACCGCGTGAAAATCCGCTATGTGAACAATACGAACCTCCTGGATTATCTGTATATGAAATACCAGGTGTCCAGCGGGAAGGAACTGGCGGGACTTTGGGAAAAATACCAGGTGGAAAAGGAAGAACGCAGGCGTTACCGTGAGGCGGAGCTGGAGCTGGACGATTACCATCAGGAGCTTTTGAATATCCTGAAATGCTATCAGGTTAAGGATCCTGCCATATGGCTCCACCAAACGGCAGCGCTTTTGGACAACAGGGAAATGGTGGAAATCCGCCATGACCTGATTATCCGAAGGCAGTCCCTGCGCAAGCGGATGGATTACAATAAGGAAATGATTATTAACAAGGCGGAGGAGGAAATCAGGGAACTTGTAGAGGATTATCCCCAGTATGCGGAAGAAGTGGCACGGATGGTGCAGCGGTGAGAGAAGCCGGGAGTTCTGAAACGGAAAACACCGGTCTGAGACGGAAACGGATAATGTGTGCGGATATCAGGGGATGCTGACCTGCTGTTGTAAAACCGGAAGGGATATGGCATTATGTTTTTATTATGCATTATTATGGAAATAGTCTGCACAGCCGATAAATAAAGCAGGAAGAACTTTTCATCCGAAGTTTTGTATGTCATAAGGAGGTAAACGGAAATGGTAGTTGACATGAGACAGATGATGGCTTCCATGGAAGAAGCCATGAAACTGCAAAACCGCGCGAGGGCGGAAAGAAGGGCGGAGAAAGCGGCGCAGGAAAAGAAGGAGTTTCAGGAAAAACTGATGCGTGCCGCCACCAGCGAAGTGGAGCTTGACGGTAAGGCATCAAAGGTAAAAGGAGCGGAAGACGCCGTGCGCAGGGACCAGTTAATGGGATTAATGATGGCGGGGTTTTAAGGATTCGGGTACGGACCGTGAAACGGCTTATGTGAAGGGAGAATACCAATGGCAGAGAAAATGAAGGCAACGATAGAATGTGTGGAGGATGAGATTTATTCCAAACGGAAAACGGTCCGTTATGATATACGTGATTTGACGGTGGAAGCGATTTCCAATAAGTATAGTGACAGTTTGGATGAGGATGAGGAAGAAAAAGCGAAAAAAAGTTTTAATTATATTTATATTCCGGAATATCAAAGGGATTTTACATGGGATGAAGACAGACAGTCGAAATTGATTGAATCCATTATTCTGGGGCTTCCCATTCCGTTTATTTTTGTTGCGGAAAACAGGGACAGTTCATGGGAAATTGTGGATGGCTCACAACGGATCAGGACCATTCATTCTTTCGTTACAAACGGGCTGCAGTTGCAAAACCTAAAATCCATAACAAGCCTGAACGGATATACGTTTAAGGAGTTGGATAAAAGCCGTCAGGGGAAAATATTAAGTACGGCGTTGAGAATTATTGTGCTGTCGGAAGAAACGACGGATAACGTAAAAAAAGATATGTTTGAGCGTATTAACAGGGGAAGTGACCTGTTAAAACCCATGGAGAAACGCAGGGGGATTTATGCCGGAAAATTTACGGAATTTGTAGATGGGTATTGCCGGGAAAACGAAAAATACAGCAGATTGGTCCAAATAGATAAATGGTTGGAGAAAAGAAAAGAGCGGGAAGAATTGCTGTTGCGCTTTTTTGCCATTACAGACACCAAAATATATGAAAAAGGAATTAATGGCGGCATTACGAATTTCCTGGACGATTATCTGGAGCAGAAAAACAGGGAACTGGCAGAACTGCTTCCGGAACAGTTGGAACGGGAATTGGGGCGGTATAGGGAGCGGATTAATAAAGTATTGGATTATGTGGACAAGAATTTTCCGTATGGTTTCCGTCATAAACAGAATCCCCAAACAAAGAGGTCCGTATTTGAAGCAATTTCCGTAGGTGTATGGAAAGCGATTGATGAAAAAAAATTAGTAGGCTCTTTGGATAAGGAGTGGATCAAAGATTGTTTGGATTCCCCGGAATTTAAACAGTATACGCATGTAGCGAATGAGCTTCACCGAAAACAGAAACTGCAAGGCAGGATTATATACATTTATGAGATTGTAACCGGTACAAAGGGGAAAAAGGATGCAAAGTTTAAAGCATGAGCTTAGACTCAGGGAAGACGAAGCGGACAGTTTGGTTAAGTTTTTGGAACTGATGGAAAGTGACGGGGATTTGACAGGCAGTCTGAAAGAATACATGGGCCGCGATAATACAACATTGATGACCAGTATGAAAGCCGGAATGGTTCTGATGTTGTATAATGCGGTTGAGTCCACCATGACGAGGGGATTGGAAAAACTGCATATTGTGCTCATGGAGCAGGATTTGGTATTTGACGAATGTAATGATGCAATCAGACAGTTGCTGATGGTTTATTATGAGAATATGCGCGAAAAAAGCCCGGACATCAATAGGCGGGCACCGCATATCCTGCAGCTTTATGATTATATGAGGGGAAGTACGTTTTTCCCCCTTTCCTACGGACAATTATGCCAGTTTTATTCCCTTTACAGCGGTAATCTTGATGCGAGGGAAATAGTATCCGTATTGAAAAAATATGGTGTCGGATTTGAAGAAAAAATCAGCGAACTGAAAACAATTAAAGACAACAGAAACCATTTGGCGCATGGCGAATTGACTTTTGAAGAAGTCGGAAGGGAACTGTCTGTGCCGCAATTAAAAAATATGAAGGAAAAGACGTTTGAATATATGGAAAAAGTAATTGATTCCGTAGATGCCTTTATAAAAGAAAAGAGGTATAAAAAGAGCGGGGAACTTCTTGCAAGGTAAGGAGCCGTTATGAAATGACTTGTGCGATTTTCTTTTTTCCTTTCCCTTAAGGGCACAAGTTATTTTGTAACGGCTCATCTTTAGCATGATAGCAAAAAGGAATATGGTTGAATATGATACGGAAAAATGCTATAATAAACGAATGAATTCAAATACCGAGGTAAAAAAAGTGAAAAATAACGCGAGAAAAATCAAATTGTCATTTAATTCCCCCATCGTTTTAGGATTTACGCTCCTTTGTTTTGCCGCGCTGGCGTTAAACTGGGTGACGAAAGGCTGGGCGAACCGCACGTTTTTCAGCGTGTACCATTCGTCCCTGTTAAGCCCCTTTACGTATATCCGTATGCTTGGTCATGTTTTGGGACATGCCAACTGGAGTCATTTTATCGGAAATATCATGCTGATTCTTGTGGTGGGACCGTTGTTGGAAGAAAAGTACGGGTCCTCCAATATCCTGTTCGTAATCCTGACCACCGCGTTGGTGACGGGAATCGTAAATTACGTGTTTTTTCCCCATGTACAGTTATTAGGCGCCAGCGGCGTGGTGTTTGCGTTTATCCTGCTTTCACCTTTTACCGGGTTGAAGGAAGGAACCATTCCCGTGACGCTGCTTTTGGTAGGCATTATTTATATCGGCGGACAGATTTACGAAGGACTGTTTGTATACAATAACGTGGCGAACCTGACGCATATCCTTGGCGGACTGGTCGGGGGCGGCTTAGGGTATGTGATGCATAAGAACAAGATGAACAGGTATTGAGGGTGAGAGGGATTCATGCTGGAACATGTGAAAGCGCAGGGGCTGGATGATTTCTTCCTGCCTTTGGATAAAAGAAGCGCCAGGGGGATATATTTTTACAGGATTAACGGGTATAACGGGAAGATTGGGGATTTTATCAGACGGTATTATGAGGCGGCGAGGAAAGAAGGCGTGGTGATTATCGGCAGGATACCCAATCCGGATGAAAAGAACCTTTCTTATTATCAGGAGATGATGGGGACGGACTTTCAGTTAAGCATGGGATTCCTGACAAGCAGCCTGGGAAAGTGGCTGCCGCGGATGAATGAATACCAGAGGAATACGGTTGCCGCATCTATGTATGATACCTTTGTATCCCTGCGTAAAGCGGGGAAAAATGATAATATGCTTAAAAATGCGTACATTAAGTTCATGTGCTGGCTGTATTACCGGTTTGAACGGATTGTGGGCAGGCTGGGGAACGATAATATCCCAAAGATTCTTTATGAAGGCGACATCAGTTATTACGAACTGCTGCTGCTTGCGGTGCTGGCGGATGCAGGGTGTGATGTTGTGCTGTTACAGTATAACGGCGACGGGAATTACCGGAAAATCGACGGAGAATCCGCATGGTCGGATTGTTTGGAAATGCCGGACATGACGGCGTTTCCCGCATCTTTTTCCTTACGGCAGGTGCAGGAGGAGATGCGTAAGAAGGCGGACAGGGAACGGCTGTACGGGAAGCTGCCGGAGGTCGTAAACTGTACGAATGCATGGATTGGCGGGAAAGGGTTTGAGGATTTCAGGACTGCGCCGGCAAACCGGGGAAACGATGCGAAACTGTTTTATAATTGTTTTTACCGGATAAACGGGGTGGAGGATAAGCTGACCTATGTCAGCGAATTGCATGGGTTCCGGCTTGGAATGGAAAAAGACGGGCGGAGGATGGTCATCGTGGACGGGGGGATTCCCCAGCCTTCCATGGAGGAAATCGGGTCGATAAGACGCAGGAATTATACGAAGCCGGAAGACATGGCACTGGACTTATCCTGCAACATTGCATATACGGCGAGCCGGGAACTGCAGCGGCTGATGGTGAAAAGTTTTTTGGATATCATTTTGGAAGAAGCCGCCGGGGAAGGGGCATCGTTAAACAGGCTGACGAACAAGGCGGTCATTTTGCTTTGCTGGCTGAAACGCTATCAGGAAGCGCTTTTCGGCAAATGGAGTATGCCGCAGGTGGGGTGTTTTATCCTTTTCGGGGGATGTAAGGGCGGAAATGAGGCGCTGTTTGTAAGACTCCTTGCGCGGCTGCCGGTGGATGTGCTGGTGCTTTGTCCCGATTTGAATACGAGGTGCTGTCTGCAGGACGGTATGCTGTATGAAATAAATTTCAGTGAAAGTCTTGCCGTAACGGAATTTCCCAAGGAGGAAGCCGGGCTGCAGGCCGGTACGGCGGCATATCATGCGGAACGGGAGCTGGATACGTTAATGTACGGCGATTCCGGCATCTACCGGAACCAGCAGTACGGGAAGGCGGTAGCGGTAACGTTGCAGACCATGTATGAGGAAATCGCCATTTTGTGGAAGCAGGAGTTGAAATACCGGCCGAATTTCAGTACGGTGGATGGCGTGGTGAACATGCCCGTGGTTTTTGCCAAGGTATCCGGCGTAAAAGACGGGAATTTGGCAAGATACTGGACGGGAATCCAGGAACTCCAAACGGAGGAAACCTATATGGTCAGGAATGTGCCGTACATCGAATCCACGGATGCCAATCCCATGAAAGCCCATGCGGCGGAATTTTTAAAAAACGGAAGGGTACTGAAAAACAAGATTAAACAGCACCCGGATTATCCTTACGGGGTTCTGCGGGATACGGTGCAGGACCACATACTGGACAAGCTCCAGCTTCTCATAGACCAAAAGACGGTAAAGGGGACATTTGAAAACGGTACCGAGTATACGATTGTGGCGACGGTCCTGAACCTGAAGAAAGAACTGGTGCGTCTGATACAGAAATTTGACTTTACAAAGGAAAATCCGAAGTTTGTTTATATCAATACCACGGAGCGTGTCATTTCGCTGGAGGATACCATCGTGGCGGCATTTTTGAACCTGGCAGGGTTTGACGTGGTGTTTTTCATTCCCACGGGCTACCAAACCGTGGAGAAGTATTTTAACAGGAAAATCATGGAGGAGCACCAGGCAGGCGAATACATGTATGACGTGCAGATTCCTGATTTTGCGGCAAGGACACAAAATACACGGCCCACATGGCGTGATATAATTTTTAAAAGGAAATGAGGGAAACATATGGGACTTGACTTTAGTAAAACAAACACACAACAGGCGGTGACGTATCCTGACACAAAAAACGAAGTGATGGTGGTGGAACAGTACGACATCGTGGAAGACCGTAAACATTTGGATGAAGTGCTTGTCAATTCAAAAGAAGTGGACGCGCTTGTCAGCACCATTGAAATCGATAACCTGGAAACCATCGTGACGTTCGGCGCGCAGGCGGCGGAGGAAATCTCGAAGGCTTCCGACGTGGTCTTAAACAGCATGAATATGTCCCAGTTGGACGATTCCAGTGAAATGTTGAATACCCTGGCAAAGATTATGTCCAAGTTCGATATTGATGAAATTGCGGAGAATCCCACGCTGTTTGGCAAACTGTTCGGGAATCTGCGCAAACAACTGGATAAAATACTGGCAAAATACCATACGATGGGTGACGAAGTGGATAAAATCTACGTGCAGTTAAAGCAGTACGAGTCGGAAATCAAGCAGTCCAACCGTAAGCTGGACGAGATGTTTGATGCCAATGTCGGCTATTACCATGAATTGGTAAAATATATTTTGGCGGGGGAGCAGGGCTGCCGGGAAATTGAGGATTATATCGGGAAACGGCAGGCGGATTATGACGCTACCGGAGACAATACCATCCAGTTTGAAATCCAAAGTTTGCAGCAGGCGCTCCAGATGCTGGAACAGAGGACGCAGGACCTGCGGACGGCGGAAAGCGTTGCCATGCAGTCCATTCCCATGATTAAGACCATGGAATTCAGCAATATGAATCTGGTGCGGAAAATCAATTCCGCTTTCATCATTACGCTGCCGGTATTTAAACAGGCGCTGGCACAGGCGATTATGTTAAAACGCCAGCGGATTCAGGCGGAAGCCATGTCCGCTTTGGATGAAAAGACCAATGAAATGTTAATCAAGAACGCGAGAAATACGGTAGAGCAGTCCAAGATGACGGCAAGGATGGCATCGGGCAGCTCCATCAAAATCGAAACACTGGAAACAACCTGGAGGACCATCGTCAACGGCATCGAGGAGACGAAGCAGATCCAGCAGAACGCAAGGCAGAAGCGCGTGGAGGATCAGGCAAGGCTCGAGCAGATTAAGACGGAGTTTAACAGGATGTATCATATGCCAAACCAAAAATAAAAGGGTTGTAAGGAGGAAGGATTATGCCAATCAATTTAGCAAAAGGACAGAAAGTGGACTTGACGAAGGGGAATCCGGGACTGAAAAGCATTATGGTGGGTCTTGGATGGGATGTGAACGCGTACGATTCCGGCGCGGATTTTGATTTGGATGCCGCCGCATTTATGTTGGGGGAAAACGGAAAATGCCCGACGGACAAGGAATTTATCTTTTACGGTAACTTGGAGCATGGCAGCGGTGCGGTGAAGCATATGGGCGATAACCTGACCGGGGAAGGCGAAGGGGATGACGAGCAGATCCAGATTGATCTGGCAAAGATTCCTGCCAATGTTTCCAAGATTGCGTTTACGGTTACGATTTATGATGCAGACGTAAGAAGGCAGAATTTCGGGCAGGTGTCCAACGCCTTTATCCGTATTGTGGATGAATCCACGGGAACGGAACTGATTCGTTATGACCTCGGCGAAGATTTCTCCATCGAGACAGCGGTTGTGGTGGGAGAACTGTACCGCAACAACGGGGAGTGGAAGTTCAACGCCATCGGAAGCGGGTTCCAGGGCGGTTTGGCGGCGCTTTGCGGACATTATGGGATTGAAGTGGCATAAAGTGGCTAAGACAGGCAAGAATGTAAGACAGGGAGCAAAACAGGAAGCAGGACGGAGGGCGCAGATATGCCGGTATGTTTACAAAAAGGACAGAAAGTAAGTATTACGAAAGGAAATCCGGGTCTATCCAAGGTTGTGGTAGGTCTTGGCTGGGACGTGAACCAGTTTGATACGGGCGGGGACTTTGATTTGGATGCGGCGGCATTTTTGCTGACGGACAACGGAAAGGTATCAAAATCCGAGGATTTTGTATTTTTCGGGAACCTGACCCATCCGTCGGGGAGCGTTCAGCATATGGGTGACAACCTGACGGGAGCCGGGGAAGGGGACGATGAGCAGATTAAAATCGACTTATCCGCGGTACCGGCGAATATTACGAAAATCGCATTTACGGTGACGATTTACGAGGCGGAAGCCAGAAGGCAGAATTTCGGGCAGGTAAACAATGCTTTTATCCGCATTTATAACGAGACCAACGGGGAAGAACTGCTGCGTTATGATTTGGGCGAGGACTTCTCCATCGAAACGGCAGCCGTATTCGGCGAGCTGTACAAAAACGGCAGCGAGTGGAAGTTCAATGCCATCGGAAGCGGTTATCAGGGTGGTTTAGCGGCACTGTGTGCGAACTATGGCGTGGATGTGGAGTAAGAGCGGAAAGCAGCAGGGTTTGCGTCCGTGCGGCATCCGCATACCCTGACAGGAATGGGACCGTTAAGGCGGTACATGAGCGGAGAAAAAAGATAAGCCGCATAGAAACGAGGTGGAAAATGTCGATTAGTTTACAAAAGGGACAGAAAGTGAGTCTGTCCAAGGATAATGCCGGACTTTCCAGGGTAGTAATCGGACTTGGCTGGGATGAAGTAAAAAGGAAGGGCGGGTTTTTCTCAAAAAAACCGGATCCCATTGACTGTGATGCATCGGCGCTGTTATTGCAGAACGGGCGTTTGGTGGACAAGATGGATATTATCTATTTCGGTAATCTCCAGCATCCTACGGGAACGGTACAGCATATGGGCGATAACTTAACAGGGGCCGGCGAAGGGGATGACGAGCAAATCGTGGTGGATTTGGCGAGGATACCGGCACAGTACGACCGGATTGTGCTGGTGGTAAATATTTACCAGGCAGTACAGAGACGCCAGCATTTCGGTTTAATTGAAAATGCATTTATCCGTCTGGTGGATGCGCGCAACAACAATGAAATGTGCAAGTATAATCTTTCGGAAGACTATTCCGGCATGACGGCAATGATTTTTGGTGAGGTATACCGCCATAACGGCGAATGGAAATTCAATGCCATCGGCCAGGGGACCAACGATCCCGGAATCGGCGAACTGATAAAGAGGTATATTTAATTAAAAGCTGCAAATATTGTGCCTGCGGTGGGAAGCCGCAGGTAACGGAAAGGCATGGGTTATTTTCATGAAATATAACGGACTTACGGATAAGGAAGTCGAGGCTTCACGGGAGAAATACGGTTCCAATGCGATCCCTGATTCGGAGCCTACCACTTTTTGGGAGGAATTTAAGGAAACGTTTTCGGATCCGATGATTCGGATTCTTTTGGCAATCGCCGCACTGATGATTGCCATGTTCTGCTTCGGGTACGCGGAGATTTACGAGCCGCTTGGGACCATCGTGGCTGTTTTGATTGTGGCATTCGTGTCGGCAAAAACCGGTGTGGCCAGCGATACGAAGTACAGGGAATTGAAGGATAGCACGAAGAAGGACCAGTGCAAGGTCCACCGGAACGGTCTTGTGACCGTCATCGACGTGGATGACGTGGTGGTGGGGGATAAGATACTGCTTCAGTCGGGGGATAAAATCCCGGCGGACGGCGTGCTGGTATCCGGCTCGCTGCGGGTGGACAATTCCGCGCTGAACGGGGAAGCGGAGGAGTGTAAGAAGACCGAAACGGAGGAAAGTTTCCAACTGCCCGAGGATATTACGGGAGATACTTTTGTGGATGCCCATTCCTTATTCCGCGGTGCCGTGGTATTTGACGGGGAAGGCATTTTGGACGTACGGAAAGTCGGACTGAAGACCATGATGGGCAAAATGGCGGAAGAAATGCAGGAAGATGAGCCGGATTCCCCGTTGAAGGTGAAGCTGGCGAAGCTGGCGGGACAGATTTCCACTTTTGGGTATATCGGCGCCATTGTGATTTCCATTTTGTACTTTGCGTATTTTATCGTTTCCGCAGGCGGGGTATCCGCATATTTTGCCATCGGCGCCACGGAAATCATCAAAGATGTCATCGAAGCGGTATCTTTGGCAATCGTGATCATTGTCTGTGCGGTACCGGAAGGTCTTCCGCTTATGATTTCGCTGGTGCTGATGCAGAATACCAGTAAGATGTTAGACCATAACGTACTGGTCAGGAAGGCGGAAGGCATCGAGACGGCAGGTTCTTTAAATATCCTGTTCAGCGATAAGACGGGTACCATCACAAAGGGTATGCTGGAAGTGGTTGATTTCTTTACGGCGGACGGTAATTCCATTCCCATGGCGGAGCTTAGTAAGCACAGCAAGGTAAAGGGGATGGTGGATTTGGCAATCGGTAAGAATACCCAGTCCATGTACGATGCTTCCCACAAAGTCATTGGCGGAAATGCCACCGACCAGGCGCTTATGAAGTTCATCGGGGAAGCTACGTTTAACGCCCTTGGCGTCAATAAGGATTATACGGTGACGGCGAGCCAGGGCTTTAACTCCACGAACAAGTTCAGCCAGGCACAGATTGGCAGTCTTGGGAAGACTTTTTATAAAGGGGCGCCGGAGCGTCTGCTCGCCATGGCTGCCAAGTATTTGGATGCGGACGGCAATGTGAAAAACATGGATAAGGCGGTTTTGGACCGGAAGATTGACGAACTGGCATCCAAGGCGATGCGTGTGCTGGCATTCGGTTATTCCGAAAAGGATTTGGTGGAGAGTAAGATTAACGAGGATATCGTCATTATCGGTTTGGTGGGAATCAGGGATGATGTCAGGCCGGAAGCGAAGGAAGCCATCGAGGAAGTGCAGAATGCGGGTATCCAGGTAGTCATGATCACCGGGGACCGTTTGGAGACGGCAATCGCCATCGCAAAGGATGCGGGGCTTTTGAAGGACAGTTCGGATAAGGCGCTTTCATCGGCTCAGTTAAACGAAATGTCGGATGAGGAAGTAAAGAAGATTATTCCCCATATCAGAGTGATTGCAAGGGCGCTGCCCACGGATAAATCCCGTA
>ERZ808054.760-NODE-760-length-24633-cov-4.458870_pt1 | contig 24633 bp, 21 predicted proteins | sample MGYA00380201_ERZ808054 | MGnify/ENA primary metagenome ERZ808054 (study PRJEB31490, sample SAMN06133419) | mouse gut metagenome | isolation source: Z5_2 | host: mice | place: China: Chengdu | collected 2015-05 ...
ATGGCGCAACTTAAAGCCCTGTTTAAAGATAATTGGGAAAGTTTAGTCGGTAACTGTGACACGATGCTGTATCTTGGCGGTAACGAACAATCTACACATGAGTATATTTCCAAAATGCTCGGTAAAGAAACGATTGATACCCGAACGCGAGGAATTACCAAGGGGCAGCATGGCAGCAGCAATACTAACTACCAAAACGCAGGACGGGAACTTCTCACGCTCGATGAAGTGCGTTTGCTTGACAACAGCAACGCGCTTATTTTTATTCGTGGGGAAAAGCCTATTATGGATAAGAAATTTGATATTATGACGCACCCGAACATAAAGCAGACCGCGGATGGCGGTGCAATACCGTATTCGCATGATAAAAACCAGCGCAGCTCACTCATATATTCCGGCTCTGCGGCGGTACTTTCTCTCGCCCAGCACTCCGCAACACGGAGCATCTTCTGTCCGGTTTCCTCCTGTCCGATCTGCAGCAGCACAAATGCAGTGGAAACGGTCTGCACATAGCCCCATTCCCAAATTGCTTTTTCGGAAACACCGGTCAGACGGCAGAGATACCTGCACCGTTCTTTTCCCTTTTTAAGGGGTTCCTGCTGGTATTCATCCACCCACTCCCGCATGAGAACCCCTAAATCATAGGCTTTCTCATAAATAATGCCATCCGGGTCAATCAGCTTAAAGCCGTCGCCTGACAGTTCTTTGAGTGTATTTCCGGCGTGGGCATCACCGTGAAGCAATACAAATTCTGCCGGATTGGCGGCTTCTTCTCTTGACTGTAGATAGGAAAATGCCAGTTCAACCACTTTGCGCGGACAGGGATGTTTTAATTTTTCCCATGTTTCACCGATGAACTCCCTAAACCATGCTGCGTTTCCGACGGAAAGGCCGGCTGCTGTGGCAGGGATTTGCCATGTCTTTTGAAGCAAAGAACAGATAATTTGAAGCTGTTCAAAAACAGAATATTCCAGTTGATTGAGCGGCTTCCCCAGACGTTCCAGAAGACAGGCGCTTCTTTTCAGGTCATATGCATACAATTTTGCATAACCATGACCGTCCACTGTTTCAAGTGCCTTCATACTGCTCTCAAATTCACCGCCGAGATTTTCCGGCATATCTATTTTCAAAACATATTGTTCTCCGTCCCGGCCATCCGCACAGGCAACGAGTGCGTGGGAGCCGCCGGATAAAGCTTCCCCGACGGAAATATTCCACATACTTTCCAATTCGGAAATGATACTCTCAAGGCTGGCAAGCCATGTTTCCCCATCAGTTCCCACTGATTTTGCACGGCTGACAACTAACGGCGGTATATTCAGTTTCCTGCTGTTTCTATTACCACTTCGAATATCCTGTTTAAGTCCTTTTTCCATTTGATTGATTTCTCCTTTTATTGTACCTGAGAAAGTGAAAATTCTTTTCCGAAAATTGGGGGTCAATAATACTATATTGAGAAAAGGATTCAAATGTCAAGCCCAGAATGAGAACCAACAGCGAACTGGATATTATATATATTATAATAAATTATTATATAATATATAATAAATATTGATTTTACTTATATCTATATCTGGAATATAATCATAAAGGCAGGAATATTTTTGGTTGATGTAAAACGGATAATGAAAGGAGTAAAGATAAATGGTAAAAGCAGTAGTAGGAGCCAATTGGGGCGACGAGGGAAAAGGAAAGATCACGGATATGCTGGCACAGCAGGCAGATATTGTCATCCGTTTCCAGGGCGGTGCAAATGCAGGGCATACGATCGTTAATGATTATGGAAAGTTTGCATTGCACACATTGCCTTCGGGTGTGTTTTATGGGCATACCACCAGTATTATTGGAAGCGGTGTGGCGTTGAACATCCCGGTGCTGATGAATGAGATCAAATCCATTACGGACAGGAATGTGCCGATGCCTAAGATTCTGGTATCAGACAGGGCGCAGATGGTTATGCCTTATCATATTTTGCTTGACCAGTATGAGGAAGAACGCCTGGGAGGAAAATCCTTTGGTTCTACCAAGTCAGGGATTGCCCCTTTTTATTCGGATAAATATGCTAAGATTGGTTTTCAGGTAAGTGAGCTTTTCGACGAGGAGCTGTTAAAGGAAAAGGTCGAAAGAGTATGCGAGCAGAAAAACGTAATGCTGGAGCATATGTATCACAAGCCTCTGATCGATCCCGGAGAGCTGCTTGTTACGCTTCATGAATATAAAGAAATGATTGAACCCTATGTTTGTGATGTGTCACTATTCCTTGACAAAGCCATGAAGGAAGGAAAGACGATCTTGTTAGAGGGGCAGCTTGGAACCTTAAAAGATACGGATCATGGGATTTACCCCATGGTAACCTCTTCTTCCACATTGGCTGCTTACGGCGCGATCGGCGCTGGCATCCCGCCCTATGAGATCAAGGAGATTATTACGGTTTGTAAGGCATATTCTTCTGCTGTAGGGGCAGGTGCGTTTGTTTCAGAAATTTTCGGTGAGCAGGCAGATGAACTGCGGCGCAGGGGCGGTGACGGCGGCGAGTTTGGCGCTACCACGGGAAGGCCCAGACGGATGGGATGGTTTGACTGCGTTGCTTCCAGGTACGGATGCAGACTGCAGGGAACCACGGATGTGGCATTTACCGTGCTGGATGTACTGGGGTATCTTGACGAGATTCCTGTCTGTGTGGGATATGAGATCGATGGGGAAGTAACTGCCGATTTCCCTGTGACCTGTAAGCTGGAAAAGGCAAAACCTGTACTGAAAAAGCTTCCCGGATGGAAATGCGAGATACGCGGCATTAAGGAATACGAGGAGCTGCCGGAAAATTGCAGGAATTATATTGATTTTATTGAAAACCAGATCGGGTATCCGATCACTATGGTGTCTAATGGACCGGGGAGAAATGATATCATTTACCGGAAGAGTCCCCTGAAGAAGTAAGAGCATTTACATGGAAAGTGCAGGTTTAAAGGATGAATCGAAATTACTCACGAGAATTGGACGCAATTTTGGATAAGCCGGAAAACCGGGGAAAAAGCTTGTTTTTGCATAGCTGCTGCGCACCCTGCAGCAGTTATGTACTGGAATATCTGCGTTCTTTTTTCAGAATCACGGTGTTTTATTATAATCCCAACATTACGGAAGAAGCAGAATACAGGCACCGGGCAGAGGAGCAAAAGCGGCTGATCGGTGAGTTCAACAGGAAAGAGGACGGCGCATATCCCATTCAGGTGATAGAAGGAGATTTTCAAAGGCAGTATTTTTTTGACTGCGTGAAAGGTCTTGAGGATTGCCCGGAAGGGGGAGAGAGGTGCTTTGTGTGTTATGAGCTGCGGCTTCGGGAAACGGCGTGCCGGGCAAAGGAATGCGGGGCAGACTATTTTACTACCACCCTGACGATCAGTCCGCTTAAAAATGCACAGAAGATCAATGAAATTGGAGAACGGATTTCCGAAGAGGCGGGGGTATCCTTTTTGCCTTCCGATTTTAAAAAGAAGAACGGATATAAACGGTCGGTGGAATTGTCGAAGGAATTTGACCTTTACCGGCAGGATTACTGCGGCTGTGTATTTTCCCATAGGAATACAGTGCAGCCGGATAATGCTGACAGGCTGACAAGTGAGCGGACAGTTGAAGAGGCAGGAGCGGAGCGTTGACGGTAAAGGTAAAAAATGTTAAAATAAACCGGCAAGTGGACAAGTGACCGTTGGTGGAGAAAGGAAAAGGGAGAGAGATGAAAAGGTTTCTGGATTTGATTTCGGAAGAGATGAAAAAGGCGTTCGAAGCTGCAGGGTATGACAGGGAGCTTGGAAAGGTAACCCTTTCTAATCGGCCTGATCTTTGTGAATATCAGTGTAATGGCGCTATGGCAGGCGCGAAATTATATAAAAAGGCACCGATCATGATCGCCCAGGAGGTTGCAAAGAATTGTGCGGAAAGCAAGGTGTTTTCAGAAGTTTCGGCAGTTGCACCGGGCTTTTTGAATTTGAAGGTAAAAGAAGGATTTGCGGCAGAATATTTAAACCAAATGGTCAGTGAACCAAAGTTTGGGCTGGATATGCCGGAAAATCCGTCTAAGATCATTGTGGATTACGGCGGAGCAAATGTGGCAAAGGCGCTGCATGTAGGACATTTGCGCCCGGCGATCATCGGTGAGAGCATTAAGCGCATTGCAAGATATGCAGGACATGATGTGATTGGTGATATCCACATGGGCGACTGGGGGCTTCAGATGGGGCTTGTGATCACAGAGCTTAGGGAGAGGCAGCCAGAGCTTGTCTATTTTGACGAGAATTATGAAGGGGAGTACCCTTCGGAGGCGCCTTTTACAATTGAGGATCTGGGGGAGCTTTACCCCGCAGCCAGCAGCAGATCAAAAGAGGATTCGGAATATAAGAGCCGGGCAATGGAGGCAACGGTAAAGCTGCAAAACGGTGTAAAAGGATACCGGGCGTTGTGGAAACACATTATGAATGTTTCGGTGGCAAATCTGAAGCGGAACTATGATAACCTGAACGTAGAATTTGACCTTTGGAAAGGGGAATCCGATGTTCAGGATCTGATACCGGGCATGGTGGATTACCTGAAAAAGGAGGGCTATGCGTATATCAGTGACGGCGCACTGGTGGTGGATGTGAAAGAGGAGACTGACACAAAGGAAATTCCCCCCTGCATGATCTTAAAATCTGATGGCGCTTCTTTGTATAATACGACGGATCTGGCGACCATTATGGAGCGTATGGAAAAGTATCATCCGGATAAGATGATCTATATAACGGATAAACGGCAGGATCTTTATTTTGAGCAGGTGTTCCGCTGCGCCAAAAAGACCAAGCTGGTGGAACCAAAGACAGAGCTTTTGCATATTGGCTTTGGAACCATGAACGGTAAGGACGGAAAGCCTTTTAAGACCCGTGACGGCGGCGTGATGCCTCTTGAGGAGCTTGTGCGCGAAATCAATGAGGAAATGTACCGCAAGATAGCGGAAAGCCGTAAGGAAATGGATCAGGAGGCAGAGGAGACGGCAAAGATCGTTGCCCTTTCCGCTATCAAGTATGGGGATCTGTCTAATCAGGCATCCAAGGATTATATTTTTGATATTGATAAATTTACCTCTTTTGAGGGGGATACGGGTCCCTATATTTTGTATACCATTGTCAGGATCAAGTCCATCTTAAATAAGGTAAAGGAGCAGGGAGGACTGCCGGACCAGCTTGTGATCAGAGAGGCAGGCAGCTCCTCGGAAAAGACATTGATGCTGCAGCTTACAGGTTTTAATGCCATGATGGAAAATGCCTGTGCGGAGTCGGCGCCGCATAAGGTGTGCGCTTATATCTATGACCTTGCCAATGCTTTTAACCGTTTTTATCATGAAACGAAGATTGTTACGGAAGAGGATCAGGAAAAAAAGGCGGGCTGGGTAGCGCTGCTTGTGCTGGTTCGCGATATTTTGGAAACCTGCATTGATGTACTGGGCTTTTCTGCGCCGGAGAGAATGTAATATTCGGCAGAAAAGGCTGGAACCGAAACGCAGAGGAATAATAAGAACAGGAAAGAACAATTAAAATGAAGACATCAGCAGAATTAAGAAACCATTTAAGGAGCATTGACCACCGGGGATATCCGGCTTACAAGGATTTGAAGGGGCAGTATGATTTCGGGGATTATGTGCTCTCCATAGACCATGTGCAGGGAGATCCCTTTGCAGCGCCCTCCAGATTGTCTGTCTGGGTGAAAAAGGAAAAAGCGGGATTCCCGGCAGCATTTTATGATACCCATGCAAAACGCGTGACCATGCAGGATCATTTGACAAGATTATTTGGCAGGTGGGTATCAGGCGGAAGCTTTCAGGCAAAGGGGTCAGGCAAAAGCGGGCTTATGACTGTTTCACGATGCGGGCAGCAGGTGCTGGAGAGGACAGCCATGCGGGTGAAGGACGGAGATCTGACACTCCGGTTTGAAGCAGGTTTTCCGGCGAATGGGCGGACCATTAATGCAAGGGAGCTGGAAAAGATGCTGTTTGATATCCTTCCGGATTGTGTGCACAAGAGTCTTTACTATGCAAATATTGACAAGAATAAGTTAAAACAGGCAATCTGTCTGTGCGAAGACCAGGAATATATCAGGGAGCAGCTCCCTAAGCTGGAGCTTTGCGCATTTATTGCAGATGGTTCCGTGCTGCCCAGAGAAAGCGGTGTTTCCGAGAAACCCATGAAGGGAGCTGTGGCTTTTGTTTCCCCGGCTTCCTTGAAGGTGACTTTGAAACTGCCCAACCGGGGGGAAGTGACCGGAATGGGAATCCCGAAGGGGATCACCTTGTTTGTAGGCGGCGGTTATCATGGAAAATCCACTATTTTACAGGCTCTTCAAAACGGTGTTTATAATCATATAGCAGGAGATGGAAGGGAATTTGTGATCACGGACAGTTCTGCCTTTAAGCTCCGCGCAGAGGATGGAAGGAGTATAACGGGAGTGGATATTTCTCCTTTCATTAAGAATCTTCCCAATAAAAAGGATACGGTACATTTTTCTACGGAAGATGCCAGCGGCAGTACTTCCCAGGCAGCGAATCTGATGGAAGCGCTTGAGGGAGGGAGCAGCCTGATCCTGATCGATGAGGATACGTCTGCCACGAACTTTATGGTTCGGGACCAGCTTATGGCGCAGGTGATTACCAGCGGGGAAGAGCCGATCACTCCTTTTATCAGCAGGGTTCGGGGAATGTATCAGGATCTGGGAGTTTCCTCCATCATCGTAGCAGGAAGCTCCGGTTCTTATTTCCATGTGGCGGATACCATTATCCAGATGAAGGAATATATTCCGATCGATATTACCCAAAAGGCAAAGGAGGCGGCGCAGGGTTATCCTGCAGAGGCTGACAGCGGGAAATTTCCGGCTTTTAACGATGCCCGCAGGCCCAGACCGGATATGGCGCTTAAAAAGGACGACCGGCTCAAGATCAAGACCATGGGAACCAGTGAGATTTCACTTTCCAGGGAAAATGTGGAGCTGCGTTATCTGGAGCAATTAAAGGATCAGGAGCAGAGCGCAGCACTGGCTCATATTTTGAAATATTCCCAGTTAAAATTGATGGATGGGAAGAAGGATTTGAAGCAGATCAGCAGCTTTGTGGAAAATCAGCTTGACCAGAAGGGGCTGGAGAGCCTTTTTGAACGAGGAGACGTTTCTTCTCAACTGGCAAGACCGAGGAAGCAGGAGATTCTGGCATGTATTAACCGGTACCGCCGGCTGGATATATAGAGAAATGTAAACCAACAAATAAAATAGGTTGACAATATGCGGCTGTGATGATATGATTTTTTCAGTTAAAAAGAAATGAATAACTGGAGGATGATTATGAACGCACAGACGATGACAGCGGAAAGAAGCAAAATCTATGATATTGTATATGTTGGAGTTTTTGCAGTATTGATTGCAATATGTTCCTGGATATCGATTCCAACGCTGGTCCCCTTTACTCTTCAGACCTTTGCAGTGTTTCTTGCGGCAGGCGTATTGGGAGGAAAGCGGGGAACCATGGCAGTGCTGGTATATGTGCTGTTAGGGGCAATAGGCGTCCCGGTGTTTGCCGGTTTTAGCGGCGGACTTGGGATTATTTTGAATAATACCGGAGGATACATTATTGGCTTTATCTTTTCAGCACTGATCATGTGGCTGATGGAAACTCTTTTGGGAAGAAAGCTTTGGGTACAGACCTTGTCTATGGCTCTTGGACTGATTGCCTGCTATGCGGTCGGAACGGCATGGTTTATGGTGGTTTACACCAGAAATACGGGAGCTGTAGGACTTGCAACGGTTCTTGGATGGTGTGTGATACCCTTTATCATTCCGGATGTGGTCAAGATTGCGCTGGCGCTGGTTTTAAGCGGCAGGATTTCAAAGGTGATTAAAATAAACAATTAGCGGGGATTTTTGAATAATGATTTACAGGATCAGGGCACATCACGGGATGTGCTTCTCCTTTTTTCAGGGAAAAGGATATAGCGGCGAATTTACGGAAAATATGTGGGCGATGAAGGAAAAACTGGATGAAAACCCGGAAGTGATCCTTTTGGATGCAGTGGACGATGTGTGCGCCCATTGCCCGAATAATCAGGAGGGCGTCTGTGCTTCTGCGGGAAAAGCGGATGAGTATGACAGGCAGGTTTTGGAGCATTGCAAACTTTCCGCCGGAACACAGATTAGCTGGAAGGATTTTGCAAGGAAAGTGCAGGAATTGATCATTGATACCGGAGAGCGGGAGAAAATCTGCGGGGACTGCCAGTGGAATGAATTGTGTGTTTGTCAAATTGCATGCTTTGGCGACTTATGAATGGGCACGGCTGAACCGTTACGAAATTTATGAAAGTTAAGGATTGTATTTCGGCAAGGGCAGCATTATAATGAAAATGTCACCAGTTCTGGGAGGAGTATGGGCTTGCCTGTATCGTCAGTGTCTAGGTTCAAACACAGAGAATATCCCGTAGAACACTTGACGGCTGGTGACTTTCAATTTTGTTTACAGAATATTCATTTTATGTTAGTTGAATGTTTGATATAATTTGAGTATGCTATAAGTAAGGAATCTTATAGATTCTTTTGTGTGGTATATCTCAGCCGAAAGTGAGAATGTTAAAACAGAGAGGTAGAAATATCTCTCTTGTTTTATTGAGCATGGGGAGTAATTGATAAACTTATGTGTAGAAAATATGTCAGGGTTTTGGTCTATAATATGATGAAAAATATATTCAGTACCGTTTGCTACTACAGAATGAATATAGAATGATAAAAAGCGGAGAACGTGAAATAAGAACAGACTCAAGAATTTTCTCACCAATACATTTTAAAATACCTAGCTGGTGAACAGTTGGGTATTTTTTTATTACCTATTTGTAAATGGTAAATTATCGTATTTTGGTGTATTATGTAGAAAAATGTATTGGAGAAAAATGTGATGAATAAAGAAACTGAATATACAATGTTGAAACAAGAAATAATTAATACTTCTGATGTAATTATGAATATTACAATAGCCATGTATACAATATCAATTACGATATTTGTTTTTGCATTAGAGTTTAAGAATTGTTATGCATTTTTATTTCCTTATATAATTTTATTTCCGTTTCAAAATATGATTAATAGAAAAAGAGATGGAATTAACAGAATAGCAGCCTATATTTCTGTATATTTAGAAAAAGGAAAGGGATGGGAGAGTAAGATAAGTGAATATATTGTTATTTTTAGAGGATTAGATAAGCATCAAGTGTTTGTTAATAGAATTTGGAATTTTATTATAGGGCGAACTAATTCTTCACAGATAGGTTTGTTAAGTACAATATTTTTTTTGTATACATATGCGAATAATGTTAACGTGAAAGCACTTACTGTAGAGAATTACTGTTTACTGCTTTTATCAGTTATTTTATTTATCATACTTTTTTGGGGAAATAAAAGGGAATTATCAAATGCGTCCACAAGAGATTTATATATTGCACGTTTAAAACAGGCTGAACAGGCTCAAAAAACTAAGAAAAGATAGACTTATCAGTTATATACACTTTTTTAGAACAAACGAATGGGAGGTGGTGATTGTGGCAAGACCGAGAAGTCCCGGCAGAGACAAAGCAAAACAGCTCTGGCTGGAAAGCGGCAAAAGCCGCTTGCTTAAGGACAGTGCAGAAGAACTGCAGGTGTCGGAAGAGCAGGTCAGAAAATGGAAAAATCAAGATAAGTGGGATAAAGTAACGTTACCAAATGGGAATAGCCAAACGTGCGGTGGAGAAAGAACGCAAGGCAGAAAGGGCAATGCGTGAAAAGGCTCGCCGTGAAGATATGGGCAAGGCTGTTAAATCTGGTATAATGAGTACATCAAAGGCAAAAGAGGAAATACAGGTGCATCTGGTTGGTCAAAAGAGAATAAAATAACTATAATCAGGATAGAAAGATAAAGAGATTCTTTGAGGTGAAAAGTACGTCCTCATGCACCGCATATCCTTTGGGTAATGGGTAAAAGAGATGCAGGGAGCGACGCTCCGGCCAAAGAATCTTCTTTCTGCAGATAATTAATTGGCCGCCAGTTGACCACTGGCGGCTTTTATCAAAAAAGCAGATGACGGGAATCGAACCCGCCTCCTCAGCTTGGGAAGCTGATATTCTACCAATGAACTACATCTGCATATTGTATCTGCAACAATTATTATTATAATATCCTTTGACCAAATTGTAAAGAAAAAGATTTCAGAAAAATAAAAAAGCGTAACTATTCAGCCATGCCCATTCATAAGTCGCCAGAATATACAATTTGGCAAAACCAAAATTCATCGGCTGGCGACTTATTTCATGTCGGGCGTCCGCCCTATAGAAATAAATGTACAATCTGTTCTTAGTGAGCAAGCTCCCGCGCCCAGATTGTACATTCATTTCTGCATGGCTGAATAGTTACAAAAAGCCGGAACTGTGTACAGAAACAGTTCCGGCTTTATATGTAAACAGGAGAATCCTGTAATAGCTTGTCGAAGCCGGTCAGCACACGGTCTTGGCACCGGCGGCTTCATTTAATATACTAATATCATATACAATAAATATGTCCAAAGTGTTTCAAAAACAAAAAAAATAAATAAAGAATATATAAACGAAAAAGAAAAGGAAAGTGAAAAAATATTGACCGCTAATCTTGCCATAAAGTATAATATTTGTTAATAGTGTGAAATGAAATATGTGACGAGGAAGAGAGGGCAATGTTTTGAAACAATTTTTTGGTATGAGCCAGAGCGGAAACCTGCAGGAAGCAGTCAGAGGGCTTAAAAACCCTCAGTTTATCATGCTGTTATCTAACGGCGATCAGTTTGAAGCGCACGTAGAAAAGTTGGAAAAGCTTTATCCCCATATTCCAAGTATTGGATGTATCGGGATGAGCTATGATACGAAAGTGGTGGAAAAAGGTGTAGGTATTATAGCATTTTATGATGGTGTTACGGCGACAGCAAATGTGCTGGAAGAGGTATCAGTTATGCCGGTCAAGTACATCGAGCGGTTAGAGGAGGATATACATACGATAAACAGCTCGAATGATGATACGGTATGTATTGATTTTTGTTCCGGCAATGATGCCTGTGCGCTGACCACTATTTACAGTGCGTTAATGCGCAGGAACATTTCTCTGGTCGGGGGAACAGGCGATGCAGGGAAGGTGTCCGCTAACGGCAGAGTTTATCAGGACGCAGTGGCATATGGACTGATTAAAAACAATCATGGAAGAGTAAAAGCATATAAAGAAAATATTTATCATCAAATGGGAAACTATCGTTTCATAGCATCTAAAACGGATAAGGCGAATTATATAATGGGAAAACTGAACGGAGTGCCAGCCAGAGAGGTCTATCAGAACATTCTCCATATATCGGAAAAGGAAATACAGACACAGACATTTAAAAATCCTTTTGGAAAGATTAATGGGGATGATATCTGTATTATATCCATTAAAGAGGTGAGCGGAAACGCCTTGACGTGTTTCCGCCAGGTGAACGATTCGGATGTGCTCATTATGTTGGAGTTAGGGGACTATAAAGCAATAGTCAAGGATACAATACGGATGATCAAAGCAGATTTTCCTAAGCTTTCGGCGGTGTTTTCTGTGAATTGTCTATTTAGATATTTGCTGTTCAGCGATAACAATTATATGAATGAATATCTGCATGAAATGAGTGCGCTGGGGAATCATGCCGGTCTGGTCGGGTACGGCGAACATTACAACAACCGATTTGTCAACCAGTCGATGACTTGTGTTGTATTCGAGTAAAGAGGGAGGAAAGAAGATGAAATTCAGGGGAAAAATCCAGTCCGAAAAGAAAAGCCTGTATCCGGTACTATATGTGATAAACAGCCTTAAGGAATATCACCGTGCTCTTGTGCAAAGTGAAGTGGATTCTTTGCATGAACTTAGCATGGTAAGTAAATCCTTTGGCAATGTATTAAAAGATTCAGAAGGTTTTAAAGGTTCTTTGCAGGAATTTGAGCATACTTTTTCAAATATCAGCACAGTATCCGGCCGGTTCGCGGCGGTAAAGGAAAATATTTCTCAATCTACAGATCAGGCCCAAAATGAGGTGGAGGAATTGAAGAATAGCTCCAGGCTGATAGAAAGTTATTTTGAAGACATGCAGAGCACTTTTGATGATTTTCAGGCATCGCTGAAGGAAATCAAAGGGTGCATGAACAAGATTGTATCGATTGCGGACCAGACCGACATTCTTTCAATCAATGCTTCGATTGAAGCTGCCAGAGCGGGAGAACAGGGAAAGGGATTTGCGGTAGTTGCCAGCGAAGTGAAAAGCTTATCGGAAGAAATCAAAAATCTCGTTGCGATAGTGGATACAAGCATAGGTGATGTGGAAAAAGGAGCGGATAAGCTTAGCAACAGCATACATACTTCTCATCAGGCTTTAGGGCAGAGCCTGTCTAAAGTGGATGAAACATATGAAAAATTTGATGATATCACGCAGGCAGCAGAAGGAGCAACAATGGTTCAGGCGGAGATATCCAGAGTGATCGATGAGTCAAAGATTGAACTGCAGAGATTGTTCCAATTTTTTGAGAAAATGAAAAACAGCTATCAGGAAGTGGTGCGGCACATTAATAGTGCAAGCAAATTGGGAACGACCAAAAGCGCTATGTTTGAGGATGTTGACAACATGATGGCCCAGATTCCTCCCATTATTGAGGACTATAACAGATAAGTAAAGAAGATTAAATGAATGTCCGTGTTTTCGGATCAGGAGGAAATGGTGTACAAGTATATTGTCTTTGATATTGACGGAACTCTGATAGATAATGAAAAAGCTATTTTATACTCCTTACAGGAAATATTGCGTCAGACAACAGGAAAAGAATATCCTTTTGAGGATCTGGCCTTTTCACTTGGAATCACGGGAGAAGATACCTTAAAGAGACTGAACGTGGAAAATGTTCCGGCTGTGATGGGGCTTTGGGTGGATGCTTTGCAGCGGTATGGCAATATGGTGTCGGTTCATAAAGGGATTGAGAAACTGCTGAAGGCGCTTTCAGACAGGGGATATAAGCTGGGACTTGTTTCTTCAAGACCAAGAGAATTGATGAAAAATGATTTTGACAAGCTCAAAATAAGCAAATATTTTGAAATAAAGGTTTGCGCAGATGATACGGCGGAGCATAAGCCGACGGCAGCGCCGCTTCTCAAATATATGGAGTTGTCGAAGGCAGGCAGGGAAGAAGTGCTCTATATCGGAGATAGCGTGCATGACAGTATGTGTGCCGGAAACGCGGGCGTGGATTTTGCATTAGCAGTCTGGGGCAGCCATACCCACGAGACACCGGCAAAATATTATTTGGAGACACCGGCGGATTTGTTGTCTGTGCTGGAGGGAAAGGACAAAATGATGAAAATTTATGACATGAAGGTAAACCATTTGAAAAATCCTCTTGGTTTTCGGATGAAGCGGACGGTATTTTCATGGAAAGTGAAAGGAGCAGCAGGGAAGAGACAGAAAGAAGCAAGGGTCTTAGTGGCAGCGGATGAGCAGATGAAAGAGATTCTGTTTGATTCAGGATTCGATGCAGGGGCTGATTCTTTATGCTTTCAGGCAAAGGTGGAACTAAAACCTCATACTCGTTATTACTGGACTGTAACCGTGCGCAGTGATGCAGATGAAGAGGCTGCTGGCGCAGTGCAGTGGTTTGAGACAGGCAAAATGCAGGAAAACTGGCAGGCAAAATGGGTCACCTGCAACAGTGCGGAAAAACGCCATCCTTATTTCGAAAAAGAGATCATGATCTCAAAAGAGATAGCCAGTGCGCGTTTGTATATATGCGGGCTTGGTCTTTATGAGGCATATTATATTCCGGCGGGGAAGGAGAAGCCTGTGAGGATTGGGCAGGAGTATCTGGCTCCTTATTGCAATGATTATCATGAATGGATACAGTATCAGACCTATGATGTAACGGAATTGCTTGGCAGCAGCGGAAAACTGTCTGTGTTTTTGGGGAATGGCTGGTATAAAGGAAAATATGGCTTTTGGTCAAAGGAAGAAATCGGGTTTTACGGAAATGAGTGGAAGCTGATCGCAGAGCTTCAGATCACTTACAGCGACGGAACGAAAGAGATTATCGGAACGGACGAAAGCTGGACGGTGCGGCGCAGCAACATTACATTTTCCAGTATTTATGACGGGGAATGGCGGGATGATACCCTGGAGGAATTACCGACAGAGCAGGCAGCCTGCTGTCAGATGCCGCAAGGGGAGCTGACAGAGAGGATGAGTCTGCCTGTTACCATTCATGAAATCTTTGAGCCGGCAGAACTTCTTAACACACCGGCAGGCGAGCAGGTCTTTGATTTAGGGCAGGAGTTTACAGGGATTTTTTCTTTAAAAGTGCATGAGCCTGCAGGAACCAAAATACACATTCAGACAGGCGAAATTTTGCAGGACGGTAACTTTTATAATGAAAATCTCCGGTCAGCGAAGTCTGAATATTGGTATATTTCAAATGGAAAGGAAACAGAGCTGATTCCCCATTTTACTTTTTATGGTTATCGCTATGTGAAGGTTGAGGGAGCTGCAAATTTAAAGAAAGAAGATTTCAAGGGATTAGCTCTTTACAGTGACCTTGAGGAGAAGGGAAGTCTGCATACCGGGCATGAGCTGGTAAATAAATTCATCAGTAACGTGCGCTGGGGGCTTCAGAGTAATTTTGTGGATGTGCCCACAGACTGTCCGCAGAGAGATGAGCGTATGGGATGGACCGGGGATGCACAGGTATTTTCACCAACGGCTACTTATTTGAAAGATACTTATGCATTTTATGCGAAATACCTTTATGATATGGCGAAGGAGCAAAGTGCGCTGGATGGGAAAGTGCCGGATGTGGTGCCTTCCTGCGGGCTGAACTCTGCCGCATGTGTATGGGGAGATGCTGCATGTATTATCCCATGGAATCTGTACCTGTTTTATGGGGATAAGTTCATTTTAGAGGACCAATTTGAAAGTATGAAGTCCTGGGTGGATTATGTGCGCAGGGTGGACGGCAATGACCATGGCTGGCGTTATGTGTTTCATTATGGAGACTGGCTTGCTTTGGATAACCCCAAGGGCGGTGCAGAGGAGGTCATGGGGGCAACGGATGAGGAGTTTATTGCCAATCTGTATTATGCTGTGAGTGCCGGTCTGGTGGCGAAGGCGGCAAGGGTACTTGGCAAGAAGGAAGCAGAAGAGGAATACCAGAAGCTTTCCGACGAGCAGTTTGCAGTGGTAAAGAATGAGTATTACAGCGCTACAGGAAGATGCTGCATCAAGACTCAGACTGCACTGGTTTTGACACTAAAGTATCATCTTTCGGATAATGTTGAACTGACGAAGAAGCAGCTTGAAAAACTTTTTGAGGACAGCGGAAACAAACTGAAAACCGGATTTGTGGGTACGCCTCTTTTGTGTAACGTGCTTTCCGACTATGGCTATGACAAGCTTGCTTATATGCTGCTTTTAAATGAGGAGTATCCAGGCTGGCTGAATGAAGTGAAGCTGGGGGCAACTACTGTGTGGGAGCGCTGGAACAGTATTCTTTCTGACGGTAAAATATCAGGAATTGGCATGAACAGCATGAATCATTATGCTTACGGCTCTGTGGAAGAGTGGATGTTCCGTCACAGTGCAGGTATCCAGCCTGGTGAGGAGATTCCGGGCTTCCGCAAAGTGGAATTTATCCCTGTTTTAAATTGGGAACTTGGAAGCATGGACGGACGGTATGACTCTCCCTCGGGCTTGTGGCGGTGTGCGTGGGAATTGACCGACCCCTCACATGTAAAATTATCTGTCAGCGTGCCTTTTGGATGCAGCGCAACCTTGCGTTTGCCCATGGCGGATGAAGCAGTTTACGAGACGGAAAATCCGATGTTTGCCAGCATAAAGGATGGCTTATGTTATCTGGAGCCGGGAGATTATTCGGCAGAATACCAGACGGCAGAGCCAGTTATAGGAAACGACTAAAGCCGTTACCAATAAACAGGGTTAGCAATTGCCTACAAATACATTTTGAAGATGTTTTCTGGCAATATCTGCAAGGCGATAGACTTGTTTCACATTTGTAGGTGATTTATCGGTCATATGATATTGTGGAAAAAAGCGGGTTACGTGGAGCGGAATTTGTCCGGTGGAGCTTTTGGTTTTGACAGAAGCAATCCATCGGGCTTCTGCTTCCATTTCTTCGGCGCTGTCGTTTTCTCCCGGTACGATCAGGGTGGTAAGCTCCACATGGCAGGCTTGCGCCGCCTGCAGGATAAATTCTTTCACGACATTTAGATTTCCCCCAAGTTTTTTATAGAATTCTTCTGTAAAGCCTTTCAGGTCTATGTTCATGGCATCAGTCAGAGGGAGAAGTTTTTTGGCAATTTCAGGAGATACAGTTCCGTTGGTGACCAGAACAGTTTTCATTCCGGCACTTTTAGCCAATTTTGCGGTATCATACACATATTCCCAGCCAATCAGCGGTTCATTATAGGTAAAGGCTATCCCGATGTTTCCGTTTTTCCGATATTTGGCAGCTTCCCGGACCAGCTCTTCAGGTGAGATATAGACAGGATCGGAAGCATTTGCATCTGCCATGGAAATTTCGTGATTCTGGCAAAAAGGACACCTTAAATTACAGCCATAGCTGCCAACTGACAAGATAAGGCTTCCGGGATAAAACAGGTTAAGAGGCTTTTTTTCGACAGGGTCCAGGGCGAGGGAAGTTACCTGTCCGTAATTCTCACATACGATAGCCCCGTCTTTATTTTTTCTTGCCCGGCAGATTCCGTATTGTCCGGGTTTTAGATGGCAATGGTGCATACACACCTGGCAGACTGCTTCCATAGTATGTTTCAGGTCCTTTCATTAGATGCAGGTTTAGTATTATAATCCACCAATCAGATGGGCTTCATGCCGCGTCACTTCAAAGCGTTCCAGCCCTGCTTGTTCTTCATCCCGGATCCCGGCTTTGCGTTTGGCAATGGAAATTTGTTCTTCCACCGTGTCAACGCCTTCCAAATTAGGAAGAAGCAGTCCTCGTTTACGTCCTTTGGTGACGATCACGCCATAACGTTTGCAATCCAGCTGGTCCGGGGAATTGACCGGTTCCTTTTCACCCAGCACATCTACGCTGATCGCCAGACGGTCCAGCTCCCAGGGATCAACAGGGGAAAATCTGGGATCTTTGGCACAGGCGCTGATGGCATTGGCAATGATCTCTTCTGCAAGGGAAGACTGCACAGCCTGAATGGTTCCGATACAGCCCCGGAGTTTGCCGTCTTCTTTGATGGAGACGAAGACGCCTGCCCTTTGGCGGAATAGCTCGTCATCCAGATCCTGAGGTACATTTAAAGTCTTACCTGTGCGAACATATGCTTCAATAGCAGCTCTTGCAAGACGGATATAGCAGTCCTCATTTTCACGTTGTCTGGAAAGAACTCTTTTTTGTTCTGCTTCGTATTGGGTGCGGAAGTTCCGGCTAGGATCAAGGCCGGTTACCTTGTAACAGCAAACGCCGTATCCAACGCCAAAAGGACCTTCATAGGAAAGCTTTTCAGGAATGACTTTGTATTCATCCAATGCCCCTGCCATGATGGTGAAGGAGCGGTGTCCGCATTCTCCTGCCTTTTCGCAAAAGCCCTCTGAAAAGGACAGAAGTTCCCCGAAAGCGCCTCTTCCCATTACATCCATGATGCGCTGGTCGTATTCAGGTCCTTCCTTTTGATAGCCGTAAGGTCCGTCCTCTTTCAAATGATGGGAGAGATCGCCGCTGGCAATCAAGACAATGCGCCGTCCGAGGAAATCTGCAGTTTCTTTGATCATTTGCCCCAACTCATAATGCCGGATCAGGGGAAGCCCTGACAAGCCGATTCTGACAAGCAGGTAATTTTTCCAGTACTGGTTAACAAAGTATAGCGGCACCATGGTTCCGTGGTCCAGTCCTTTGTCCTGTTCTCCATAGGTTCCGGCAGGAAAGTGCGCATAATCTGCCAGCTCGCACAGCTTTTTGACGAAATCTGTGTCATAGGAAACTTCCATTTTTACATTGCCTGCCCGGAAGCGCGAAAAGTCGTCCTTTGCCCCTTTCCCCGGGGAGATATGGAAATAATCCGTGTACATCACCTGATGGGGAGAAAAAAGGATGATGGTATCAGGGCGTTCCTGTCCGATTCTGCGTGCTACTTTCTGATAGGCCTGCGTGGTATGTTTGATTGTCTGTTCCTGCCCTTTGCCAATCTCGGGTACGATAAGCGGCGGGTGGGGAACCATGTATGCGGAAAGTATTGCCATAACAGTATTTCCTCCAATGTTCCGTTCTCTTCTTCGCGATTTATAATTATGGTACAGTCTGATACAAAGTTTGTCAAACTTTTTTTGGAATTGCGTATTCGTTGAAAATAGATTATGATTATACGAGTAAATCAGGGATTGATGGAGGAGATGGTCATATGGGTGGAAAAACACAAATGACATATTTGGAAGAAAGAAACCAAAAGATAATAGATGCAGTCATTAAAAAGCAAATATCGTGTGTCCGGGTGCCATTGCCTTGATTGGAGTAAATGGCTCCTTTATGACAGGAGACTTCCACGAAAAGTCAGACTTAGATCTGCTTATTCTGATCAATGATGACAGAGGGTGGCAATTGGGATGTGCCTTTATACAGGATGATTTACAGGTTGGACATGACCTCTATTGTACAACATGGGAACGTTTAGAGAATGATGCCAAGTATGAGCATCCGAATATTTCCAAGCTTATGGATGCCAAAATTGTCTACTGTGCAGATGAAAAATATAAAGAACAACTGGATAAACTGCGAAAAGTGGCAGAAAATATTTTGTCTGCCCCCTTTTCGGAGGAAGATTATATAAAAGCAGAAGAGTTGTTGAAAGAGGCGGAAGGCTGTTACACATTGGCTATGGTTTCGGATAATAAGCCTGATATATTAAATGGAGCAGGCGGCGATACACTTATTGGTACCTACGAGGAGATGTATTCCAATTGGCGGAATAAGATGTATGCAGCAGCTGAAACTGGAAACAGGCATCTTGCATTTATGAGCCTGGTCAGTTCAAGTGCAATGTTTTCAGAAATTAACAGCGAAGTGGATATTGACAGACATGAATCTGGAGGAGTACAGAAAGATGGGGATAGAAGTGAAACATTATGCAGATACAGATGCATTTGTACTTGATTATCAAATGGGGCGGGTAAGTTTGTTTTAGAAAAACAGTGTTAGATGGAGGTAAAGGATGAAAAGTTTCATGAAGGGAAAATGGAAATATTTGTTTGGAGCATTTCTGCTGGCAGTGGGACTGCTTGCCGGATGCGCCGAAGAATCAGTGCAGCCGCCGCAGGCAACAGAGGTTGGGATTGCAGAGGACGGTGCCTACACTTCCAAGGAAGAGGTCGCCGAGTACATAGTTCTTTATGGACATCTGCCGGATAATTTCATCACGAAGAAGGAAGCAAAGGCGTTAGGATGGGTAAGCAGTGAAGGAAATCTGGGAGAAGTTGCTCCAGGCAAAAGCATTGGCGGTGATTATTTTGGAAATTTTGAAGGAAGCCTGCCGGAAAAGGAAGGGCGGGATTATCATGAATGTGACATTGACAGTGACGGCGGATACAGAGGGGCAAAGCGTATCGTATATTCCAATGACGGACTGGTTTATTATACGGAGGATCATTATGAAACCTTTGAGCTTTTGTATGGGGAGGAGTAGAGTGTGAAGATCATATTGGATGCCCGGTGTATGGATGATAAGGAGAATGCCCACGCGTATCTTCAGGAAAAGCTGAACTTTCCCCAATATTATGGAAGGAATCTGGATGCGCTTTATGAGTGTTTGTGCGAGCTTAATGACACAGATTTGGTTATTATGCATTCTGATGAAGCCGGTGATTATTATTTGAAGGTGGAGAGAGTTTTAAAAAAGGCATCGGAGGAAAACAGGGATTTAAACATTGTTGCAGGAAAGGTAGAAAGTGATACAGAAAAGTGTTATAATGAAAGCCACATAACCGAAAATGAAGTGGAGGAAATGTCAATGCTGGAATTTAAGTATGATACGCAATTGCTGATCGAAGGGGAAGATCTGGATGAGGATGAAATCTCCGAATATTTTACAGAGAATTTTAAGGGGGACTGCCTCCTTGCGGTTGGGGATGAGGAGCTGATCAAAATTCATTTCCACACCAATGAGCCGTGGAAGGTGCTTGAGTATTGCGCTTCTATAGGAGAGATTTATGATATTGTGGTGGAAGATATGGACCGTCAGTCCAGAGGACTGAAAGGATAAAAGCAGGAGGATAAGGATGAGCAGGACAAGTAATCTGACCAGGCAGCAGGCACTGGATTTATTAAAAAAATATAATACGGAGCCGTTTCATATCCAGCATGCACTTACGGTAGAAGGTGTGATGCGCTGGTATGCAAAGGAGCTTGGCTATGGTGATGAGGTCCTCCAAAAGTGTTATGGACATGGAAGCAGCCAGTGTGAAGAAAAAATTCAAAGACAAAAAGTTTGCGGCAGGGTGTTCTAGGGATGTGATCAGGCAGGGAGCAGGAAAAACTTATCCGGATTGCTGATAGCAGATATCATGTTACTTTTTTGCTGAAGGACCAGACACAGCTTATTCTTTCACTTTCAGGAAAGCAGGCAGGTCCTCTGGCGAAAGGAATGTATGGAACTTTGATTCACAATGGTCCTGTGTTTGTCGGGTTTACTCCTGATAGTTAGAGTTTATGGAGACCGTTGGTCGGAAAAGAAATGAGGGAAACTAATGAAAAACAAAAAATGGAAAGAATTTGGCAAGCTGACAGAAAAGTGTTATGTGGCAATGGGGCAGGGAGCAGAAAGCCGTGAGTGCTGGGATCAGGCGTTTGAAGTTTTAAAAGAGATTGTTGCTGATGCAAAAGCCGAAGAGGCGGAATATGCAGAAGAACTGTATCTTTTAGATGAAGAGACTGATTATGAATATGATGTGCAGGGGTGGCTGGAGGATTATCTGGATGAGCTGGATATGGGAGAAGATAAGGAAAGCCTTTTAAAAGTATGTGATGAGCTGATCGGTATGTTTTCATGGGAAGAAGATAAACCTTCGGATATTAAATTTTTAAAAGCCTCGGCATTAGGTTCTCTTGGAAGAAAAGAAGAAGCGGCAGAATTTTGTAAAACGTGGCTGGAGGAAGAGACGGATAATCTTATAGCAACCGCAGCCAGCATATACGCGCTTATTGCTGTACATGATATGGAGACACCTGAGAAACTGATCAAACAGCATATTCAGGAAAATACAGAATGCACAGATGAGAACGATATTTTATTTGCGGCGGCAATTGCTTATTATAAAGCAGCTGGCAATAAAAAGGAAGTGAAACGTTTAGATAAAGCACGGGATGAATATGATAAGCTGCTGGGGAAGCTTTTTCTGGGGTTTGATGAGAATGAGGATGGCGGGTTCATGTGGGATGACGATGAAGACGAAAGTCTCATGTGGGATGACGATGATCTGCCATTTTAACAAAACATTTGCTTTATACTGCGAAGGACAATAAATCTGCCTTTTGTGGCAGGATGGTGCAGCCGTTAACAGGCTGCACCGAACCTTTTGTCATAGGGATTATGAAGTAATAAAGGTACACTCACATCCGGTTTTTTCCAGAAATTCTTCTTCTGCCTTTGCCATTTGTTTAGGATCTGCAGTATTTCCGACTTTTATTTGCACGATTTTATGTTCTGGGAGATAAGAGGGATTTTTCCTTAAGGAAATCTCATATTTCATGCATAACAATTGTGCAATTTTAAATAATTCATTTTGGTTTACCTTATCGGCGATACTGATGCACCAGCCGGTCTGATCGGCTAATGACTGCAGTTCGTTACTGTACCGGCAGCCTATTATGGGTGAAATGAAGCTGATCTCCAGATATTTTCCGTCAGGTCTTTGTTTCAGGCTTTTCTTGTCGGGCTTGTGGGGCAGGCTCTCAAAGGTCTGGTCAATGCAGAAAAATGCCAGATTTTGTTCAATGCTTTTTGCAGAGCTGCTACATGGGTAAAAAAACAATTCTGTCTCTTTGGTACCGGATTCATCTAAAGAGGGCGGGGATGTTTGGGAATATTGTTGCCCATTAATCGAAAGATTCCATCCGGTGGCTAAATGAAATTGGTCTGCCAGCTTCTGGTCACTTGCCAGTGTTTTATCGGTAAGGGTAATGGCGTAAAGCTTTTTGTCCACATGATAAGAAATCTTGGCAATCCTTTCTCCAAATAGTGAAGAGAGCAGGAGGGATGCGGCGTTGTGGTTCGTGGATGGATTGATTTGTGCTGTCCAGCCGGTAGCCTCGGCAAAAGAAGCGGCAGCTGATTCAAATTCTTCCTGATCCTGGGCATCTGGGTATTCGAACTGCAGGATGATTTCCCTGCGGTCATTGTGGTAGCTGATCTTTCGGTAAGAAAACAGCCCAAATGACTTTTCTGCCTGTGCTGCTAATTCCTGCTGTGTTAATTCTTTGGGGGATAATAGTGCTGCAATTTCTTCTGGCGTATTGGCATCCCAGAGAAATAATCGTTTTGTATTGGGGGTAAAATAGCAGCTTCCGGCAAAAGCGTTATGCATGGATTGCAATATATTATCATTGGATATCGGTTTGCCGTACCAGATATAGGCAAGCTGGGATATGGAAAAGTGCTTTTCAGGATAGTGTTCCTGCCAATAATCCCAGAGAAGCTTTTCATCGTTTGGCGTATATGGCTGGGTCTTCTGGAGAGTATAAGCAGGAATAAAGGCAGCTTGTTTTCTCTTGCTGCGGAGAGAAAATTCGTAAGCCTGACCGCATTCCGGCAAGTAGATTTGTTTTCGGTAATCCTGGCTTGACAGTTCTTTGCCTAATTCTTCTATGGCATCCCGGTTCCCATGCACCAGATAAATATGCCGGGGTGAAAGGCGATCCAGCAAACTTAATATTTCAAATTTGTCGCCATGGGCGGAAAGCCCAACCTGCTCAATGCGGCATTTTACAGGAACAGCAGATCCGTTCAGCGTCAATTTGGCATCCGCCGGATTTTCCAGGAGATTCAGGAGCTGCCGTCCCGGGGATTCTTCATCCTGATAGCCGGTGATAATGATGCAGGCATCTTCTGATGCAGCAAGCTGTTTGGCATATTGGACGCTGGGACCGCCGGTAAGCATGCCGGAACTGGATAGAAAAATGGCAGGTTCGCTGCCGGATAATAAATCCTCTCTTTTCTGAGAAGGAGCAACAGGCTGGATCTCTTTGGTATAAAAAGGCTCATTGCCTTTTAAAATACGTTTTCCCAAACTATTTTTCAAATAGGCTGGATTTCGGGTGTACATGATATTGATGTCCCGGATCATGCCGTCTACATAGACAGGCACGGCCGGTATCTCCTGGTTCTGGATGGCAGCGCGGAGAATCAGCAGCACTTCCTGGGCCCGTCCCAATGCAAAAGCCGGAATCAATATCTTTTTCTTCTGTTCGATGCACTCTTGCACCAGCGTTACCAAGCGCTTTTCTTCCAGCTGCCGGTTGGAATGGAGCCGGTTTCCATAGGTGGTTTCCACAATGGCAATGTCCGGACGCAGCTTTGGAATGCTGATTCCTTCTATAGTGCGCTGGGAAAAGGCAGAGAAATCTCCAGAATAAAATAAAGTTCCTTCTTCCGTCACCAGATAGATACAGGCAGCCCCCGCAATATGGCCTGCTGGATAAAAGGTTAAAGTGAAGCCCTCTAAAATTGGAAAGGGTGCCAGATAACCTACAGGATGGATCCGGTTTAACATAGCAAGAACATCCTGTTCGGAATAATGAGGAATTTCGCCTTCACAGTTATTCATGATCTTTAAGCTGTCATATAAAAGGACCCGTGTCAGGTCTGCACTCATGGTGGTCATGTAAATAGGGGCATTAGGATATGCTTTGCTGACTAGCGGTAATGTCCCGATATGATCCATGTGGGCATGGCTGACCAAGATAACGTCCACTCCGCCCTGCTCCTGCAAAGTCCGAAAGTCAGGAAGAGGATCCTTCGTGCCGGACTGGCGGATTCCTGAATCCATCAGAATGCCTTTGCCTGCAATTTTAAGATAAATACAGCTTCCGCCGATTTCCATGGCTCCGCCGAGAAAATGAAGATTCATTGGTATGATCCCTTTCATTGTGCTTGAAAATTTGTGGATGACGACAGCATTATTTTATATGAATAGCATGGAAAAGGCAAGGTCATGTTAATTGAGATTGCACTATTGGTTAATTATGTTATATAATCAAATAATGGGGAGTATTTTAGGACAGGGGCAGGTTTAATATTTGTAATAAAGGAGGACATTACATGGATACCCAGTTTGTATGGCGGGAAGAGTTCAAGATTGGAGTAGACGTTATTGACAGGGAACACCAGCGGCTTTTTAAGATCATCAATAAGCTTTTTTCCATGAAGGAAGAGGATGCGAACAGTCAGTGGGCTTGTCAGGAGGGAATTAAATTTTTTAAGGGACATGCTGTGAAGCATTTTGCGGATGAAGAAGCTTACATGGAGTCTGTCAATTATGAAGGGCTTGAGAAGCACAGGGA
>ERZ808054.762-NODE-762-length-24607-cov-6.752670_pt1 | contig 24607 bp, 23 predicted proteins | sample MGYA00380201_ERZ808054 | MGnify/ENA primary metagenome ERZ808054 (study PRJEB31490, sample SAMN06133419) | mouse gut metagenome | isolation source: Z5_2 | host: mice | place: China: Chengdu | collected 2015-05 ...
AGTCCGTTCGACTTGCATGTGTTAAGCACGCCGCCAGCGTTCATCCTGAGCCAGGATCAAACTCTCATGTTAAAATACAATCCGCTTCGCGGCTCTTGGAAGAAACTTCGTTTCTTCTTCGAACTTCTAAAAGCTTTGTTTGATTCTTGCACCAGTTAAACTGGCTAATTCATCCGTTGCATTTTTGATGCGACTGCATAAAAATGCTTTTACTTTTTAAAGGTTTTGTTCTCTGAACATTCTATACTAGAATCTTCTATAAAAAACTTTTATAAGAATTTCTCTTTTAGAATTTTCAGGGTTGCATTACTGTTTATTTGTCAAGGTTCTTCTCACTTCGTAAGTACTGTGTTTTCATCACTTGCGACAGCTTCTATAGGTTATCACACTTTACTATTTTCTGTCAAGTACTTTTTTCAACTTTTTTTGATATTTTTTTACAATCCCTTTTTTAAGTCGTAATAAAAAATATATTGTTGCAAGATTCCGCTGTTTTTACCATACCTATCAAAAGGAAAACCTTCTGGATATTGGACTGCAAGAACCTTATTGATATGTGTATCTTTGGGGAACGCATCTGTTTTATGCAGTGCAAACAGACAAATACAATCAGCAACCTTTGTCCCAACGCCATATAGCTTTAACAATTCTTTTTTGGCATTATCATAATCCAATGTCCATAGTTGTGACAAATCAATATCACCATGGTACACACTGTTAGCAGCTGCATAGATATATTTGCTTCTATATCCTAACCCACAAGCATACAAATCTTCAATCTGTGTTTCCGCTAATGACTTTGGTGTTGGAAAGTCAAAGTATGGTACACCATTTGCATTCTTTTTTCTCTCTCCATATTTCTCACACAACACATTAATACATTTGCGGATTCTTTTGATGTTGTTCTGCTGCGAAATAATAAATGAGATTACCATCTCCCACAAATCCTGCTGAAGTATCCTGATTCCTTTTCCATAATCTGCGGCTGTCAACAAATATGTATCCTCCTCGTCAATGCTATCGATGATCTTGGCATAGTCTGTCTCCATATCAAAATAGTCTTTCCAGATATCGTTGTATTCCTTCTGTGTGCAATCAAATAAAATATTGTCATCCTGTTGAATCAGTTCAAGGTATTTTCCTTTAGCAACTAGACTATATCGATTTTCACCGCATTCTTCCATCCTAAAACATTGACCTGACATACAGATTTGTAAGGCAGAGAAATATTTATTTTGTATAGTTATCATGCTAACCTCCATGTCGCGTCCTGCCGCGACTCCAATCTGGATGAGAACTGCCGCATTTTAGGCATTTCTCGGTGTGAGACTTCGTACTTCTCCACGAAACTGTCTTTTCTGCGAGTGGAAACTGACACAAACAGATAGAAGTACTTCTCACACGAACTGCCATGTCACGGCTCTGCCGCGGCTCCAATCTGGATGAAAAGCACCTGTTTTTAGTCTCCATCCAATCCTAACCGTAAGTATATCACAAGTTATATATAAAGTCTAACATTTACGTTAGAGATTGCTATTGTGAAATATGTTTATAAAACAGACAAAAATACGATTGTAATTATTCATAAAGTATATTATACTAAATACTAGAAAGGTTGGGGAAGACACCCATAACAAAAAACGCAAAACCTTTACTATCAAACTTTATCATTGATCGAACCAAGGGGGAGGACACCCATGACAAAAAACATTATTGTAGTAGATTCTCAAGGAAAAAAATGTGGAACCACTTATCTCAAAAGAGCTAAGGGGCTTGTAAAACAAGGCAGGGCACGCTTTCTGACACAAACTATGCTATGCCTTGCGTGTCCGCCAAATCAAGATTTGGAGGAAAATATAATGTCACAACAGACTATAGAAAATATCACAAATGAAAACCACGCAGAAACCTCAAGTATTATATCTGAGCAGATCATTGCGGATAACGCAGCACAAAACATGGACAATACAACGGAACAGATTACCGAGAATTATACTAAGACCGAAATAACAATAATGGAATCTGCAAAATCTGATCCTTCCATAACGGAGGACAAGTATTCCATTCGTTACTGCCTGTCACAGATTGAGCATATTGCATATCAGACGGAATATTTAAATCAAATTATTTCGGAATTACAGCAATTAGAAAGTGATCCTTTCTGTGGACAAAAAGCAACTGCTTTAGCCGATATTGTGAAGTGCAGGGAAAACACCAACCAACAGTTATTGAGTTTTTATAATAAAATGTATGATGACCTCAAAGCTCCTGCAACTGTGGATGCTGTTTCTCAAAAAGCCCACCTACAGGAATACTTGTTGAAGGTTATGGAGAAAACGCTAGAAAACAATGATTACTCAGCAAAGGAAGTCACCGATATGTTTAATGGTGCACTAGATGCGATCCGGCATATAAACGATTAAATCACTTTACAGATCCCCCCATGTTATACATAGGGGGATCTAATTGTTAGACTAATGCCATCATTACCTTGCCAGTACCTCTGTAGACATTGACAAGACCTTCTCCTGACGCTGCGGAACCCACAAGCGTTTTCGTCGTTCTCTCAACCGTAAAATTCAGGCTTGATGACCAACATACTGCGTAGTTTCCATCAATTTTCAACACATCATTATCCAGTTCAATAGTCACTAGTTCTTCCCTTGGACGCGATGACTCCATCAAACAGATTCCATTGCCATGAACACCTAAATTAAATAATCCCTCTCCGCCCAACAATGCACCGCTCACAGAATTAATTGGTGTTGTTTTCAGATCAAGACCGACACTCGCATAATAATATCCATCGTTCATCACCATCGCTCCGCCCCATTCACGGATATCCTCAATGATAATATGCTTATATGTAGGCTCTAGTATAAGTACACCGTCACCTGTATACTCTGGTTTGATACCACGCTCCCCTGTAACCGCGCCGCCAAAAGCCTTCCTCATAAGATCACCTGCACTTTTCACGCCGGTTTCTACAGAAACATTTCCGACCATTACCTGCATGGCACCTGCACTGACTGTCCATTTATTATTGTTCAGGCTGATGATCACCTGCCTTTTGCATACATCCATCTTAGACGCATAATACTCTGTCATTACCTCTGCTTTGCTCAATGATAAGTCTCTGATCATTTTTATAACAGTTACACCTGCCTGATCATTCTCCGCAATAATTTCAACATTTCTGTTGTCAAGTAAATTTAAAATATTTGTTCCCATCTATATCCTCCTTGTTTTTATTTTCATATGGAACGTTTTTATTTTCAAATCGTTTCCAAATTTATCTTCCTTAGAACGTTTTCAAAAAACTGTAAAAAGCCATCCTCTACCGCCACCTGATCTAATTTCTGCTCCGGCAAATCATAGAAGTATTGTCCTGATTTGATATCAATAGAAATGCTGTCGATCGGAAATCCTTTTTTTCGGATACATGAATGCGGCTTAGAAGTGATTATAAAGGGTTCGCTCTCCATGGATGGTTCCATCGCTTCATACAAATGTGTATCATCATAAACGAAACAAATGGCATTTTTATATTTGGCTTTGAGATTTTTATACTTTTGCGCAAGGCCTGAATAGTATGCAATCATTTCATCATCTGTCAGTCTTTTTCCGTTCACTGTCCTAACATGGACTCCCGGCTGTTCCTGCACTGGAACATTCTCAAAATACAACCCCGAATCACAGGAAAATACTGGTATATGATATGCCTTATAATATGCAACTGCTTTCTGGCGTGCGTTTTCCAACGGAGAAGTTCCGTCCTCTGGTACTCGTAATATCTCCATGTCCAAATCATTCAGTCCAATAAGTTCTATATGATATTTACAATCAAGACTTTCCAGCCGTTTTCTCATGGCAGATAGCTTGGCCAGATTGCCCGTCCCATATAAAAGCTTCATAATCTTCCTCCTTATGTTCATAATTGATCAAGCAGGAGCACTTCCAATGCGTCGCTTCCGCTACAATTTCCTCTGCATAGAATTATATACGCAAATACACCGTTGTCCGTCAGCTTTACTTACATATTGTATTGGGACATCTGTGTGAAAAAAAGACGTGATGCGATATCACGTCTCTCATAAAGCTTCCAAAGGGACTCGAACCCTCGACCTACTGATTACGAATCAGTTGCGCTACCAACTGCGCTATGGAAGCTTGGTCTTTAAAATAACAACCACGAGAAATATTATATACGATAATCTAATTTTTGTAAAGAGTTTTTTATAATTTTTTCAGCTCAGTTTTTTCAGATTTTTGCATTTCTTTCCTATCAGAAAGTTGTTGATCTAGTATAGGTTCCATATGAACTGACATCTGTTGATATGGAATCTCAATCATTGCCGCATCTAATGCATTTTTTACATTCTCTAGCAGACGCCAGCGCAGCTCCCAGTATTTGGGATTCTCGCAGAAGCAACGCATGCCGAGCTCCACTGCACTGTCCGCAAGCGCATTGACATACACAATCTCTGGTTCACTGTGAAGCACATCTGTGTCATCATGCATCACTTTCCAGAGTACTTCTTTGGCAGTCTTAATATTGGCATCATAAGAGATGCCAACTACGATGTCCATTCTGCGAATTGGGGTATCCGTTGCATTTGTAATAGAGCTGTTTGCCAGACTGCCGTTAGGCAGCACTACCACTTTGCCATCTGTTGTAGTGAGTTTTGTGTAAATAATGCCTATTTCTTTGACAGTCCCCTCTGTCCCTTGACCAGATTCTGTGATAAAATCTCCCACACGAAAGGGTTTGAGGAGAAGTATCAACACACCTCCTGCTAGGTTGCTCAGACAGCCTTGCAACGCAAGACCGACTGTCACACCGGCAGAACCGACAAGCGCAACTACGCTTGTCGCATCAAAGCCAAAATTGCCAGCAATCATCAAAACCAAAATACCATACAGTGACGCTTTGATCAACCCGTCAAGAAATTGCACAACCCCCACTTCCACACTTGCCCGCTGAAGTGAGCGTTTGGTGATCTTTCGTATCAGTTTGATCAGTTTAGAACCCACAAAAAACAAGATTGCTGCAAACAATACTCTGACACCTAGTCCAAGCGCTTTCTCCGGCAGTGAATCAAGGAATTTCTCAAATGCATTCAGATTTTCAGTAATTTGCTCGATATCTAATTCCATTTCTGTCAATAACATCTTCTCACACATCCATTCGTATAATATATGGTATAAACTTTGAGGACATACCAGTTGCTAATCGTTGATCGTATGGATAAATAAGCCACTACGAAGCTTCGGCTCAAACCATGTGGACTTGGGCGGCATCAGCATATTCGCATCAGCAACGTCAAAAAGCTCATGGATGGATGTCGGATACATCGCAAATGCTGCAACCGAGTCATTTTTCACTCTTCGCTCAAGCTCTTCTATCCCCCTGATCCCACCCACAAAATCAATGCGTTGATCTGTTTTAGGATCCTGAATCCCAAGAATTGGCGCCAGTACATGATTTTGCAAAATAGCTACGTCCAGCCCCTCCACAGGATCATCGCTCTGATAGCCGTGCTTTACTTCCAGCAGATACCATGCATCCTCCAACAGCATAGATACCTGCCCTTTATGTGCAGGCCGCTGGCACTCTGTACCAGTTGAGACAATCGTATAAATTTTGCTGACAGCCTCCACAAACGCTGCCGCAGATAGTCCGTTCAGATCTTTTACAACACGATTATAATCCATGATCATCAATTCTTCATCAGCAAATAAAACCGAAAGAAAATAGTTGAACGCTTCCTCTCCTGTATAGTCAGGATGTTCTTCCCTCTTGGCTAAACCTACTTTGACGGCGGATGCACAGCGATGATGACCATCTGCAATATAAATCTGCGAAATGTCCTTAAATGCCTGTTGAATCGCATCAATCTCTGCATCTGTACGAATGCACCACACTCTATGTACAATCCCATCCTCCGAAGTAAAGTGATAGAGAACAGGCTGTTTTTTAGTCCTTGTTATCACCGATTTCACAGTGTCATCTGCCCTGTAAGCAAGAAAAATAGGTCCCGTCTGCGCCTCACAAGACGCTACGTGGCGAATGCGGTCTAGTTCCTTGTCTGCGCGTGTATTTTCATGCTTTTTGATCACTTGATTCTGATAATCATCCACACTGGCACACGCTACAATCCCTGTCTGAACACGCCCATCCATTGTAAGCTCATAGATGTAGTAAACTGGTCGATCTTCCTGCACAAATATTCCTTCTTGAATCCGATCCCAAAGCATATCATGTGCTTTCTGATAAACTTCATCTGCGTATGTGTCCACACTGCTGTCAAACTGTGTCTCTGCCCGATCAATATTCAGAAATGAGAGCGGGTTATCCTTCACTGCTGCACATGCCTCCTCCCGATTATAAACATCATACGGAAGAGCCGCAATCTTATCCTCCAAGCCCTTTTTAGGTCTGTACGCACGAAATGGTCTGATTACTGCCATGTAATTAATTCCTCCTAAGTGATCTTTTTATTCAATATTTACTTTCATATTCTATCAGATTTCTAAGCGAAATTAAATCATTAAATGAGATAAATTTACGTTTATCTGTCAGGATCATCTAATATGCCAATAAATAACGGCAGTTCTTTTTCTAAATCCATAATTATATACAGAAATGGCTCATTGAAATAAAGTTGCTTCTGTGGATCTGCCATTGCCCTCAAACACCCCAAAAGCTCCGTCACTGCCGCTGCCTCAGTGCCATCCTCATCCACAGCGAGCACCGCTTTCTGCCTGACAAGACTGACGTATAAAATATCATCCGTTTCCGCATCCTTCCCCAATAAGGAAAGATCTGCTCGATTCATATCAAAACATTCTGTCAGTCCAACTTTGGTCAAACTCTCAATGAAATCTACATCAAATGCAGCCTTAAATCTAGGAATCTTTAAGTCAGCCAGCTCAATCTGTCTATTTGACAGCATTTCATGCACAGCACATCCGCTCAACCTGCTGCAAACATCTCTGATCGAACTATTATGCTTTGGTTTCAATGCGATCAATCCCAGACCTTTGTCAACACGCTTTTTGTAAGTATCCAAACACTCAAACACATGAAATCCTGTATGTTTGTTCTGATCACTCTGATTCATACGATATGGCAAAAGAACTCCCTCCGCAAAATCATTGTATAGATACGTTACATTAGCTGTACGATCTCTCATCATATCAACCTGCACAGTTCTGTGCTGCGACTGCTTATCCCAATTGTCATTTTGCCCATCGCGCAGGTAAAAAACTTCCTTGTGCGTGTTAAACGGCTCAAACGGGCTCTCCCATTTTCCCTGAAAATATACTGTATTGAAAAGTGCAAGTCTGAGAAGTCCTTTGGGTTCAAGCGGCTCCGTCAGCAATTGGGGAACCAATCCGTTTGTCTGTGTGGCAATCCAATGATTCATCTTATCCATTGTCTCACAGGCTGAAAGATCTGCTTTGAAGATCTCTGTTTTCATCAAGGATTGAATAGTGTCTGCCCACGCTGGATGGATGATAAATCTCTGGTCGATCCACGCCGAATTGGCAACTGACAGATTCAACCAATCTCCCTTTACCGAAAAGGTTTTCATCAAATCTTCTGAGAGCGCCGTCATATCCTCTCCCAGCACATCGACAAATTCAGTTCTCGTCGTCCCGTTCGCTCCGCATCCTGCCATGGCAAGTGTCAAATACACCGATACTGGTGATATAACTGGATTTTTCTCCTGCATCAATTGTCTGAACAAATCATACCCAAAATTACGGAAACGGTCATAAGTTTTTATCATTTCTATCTCTCCTCTCTTGTGTCTGCCTGCTATGAAATGGGGCTGTCCAACACACCTATAAATAACGGTAGTTCTGTTTCTAAATCTATAATCATATAAATAAAAGGTTCATTGAAATACAAATCCTTAATCTCCGATACAACCATCCCTCCCCTCTCCATCATCAAAACTTCTGTCGCAGCGGCAGCTTCAGTTCCTTCTTCATCCACAGTGATCTTGGCCTTCTGACGAACCAAATTAATATATAATAAATCCTGATTTTTTGTTTTACCTAACTGGTCAAAATTTGCTTTTTCCTCGTCAAAGCATTCTGTAAGTCCCATATTTATCAAGCTTTTATTGAGTTCTTTATCATAAATCACCTCAAACCTAGGAAGCTTTAAATTGACTATTTGGGTCTGGCTGCTGTCAAGAATATCAGTTATGACTTCTTTAGTCATTTTAGAATAAACCTCTCTAATAACATCTGTTTCTGTTGGCTTTAATACAACCAAAGCCAGATGTGTGCCACTCCCATCTCCATTCTTCTGATATGGTAAAATAACACCCTCCATGAAATCATTTGAAATATACGCCAATTCCGTCAGATATAGATTCATCATATCAACCTGCGCTGTATGCTCCTGCCCTTTTTGCAGATAAAAATCTTCCTTGTGAGTGTTCTGCGGCTCAAAAGGCACTTCCCATTTTCCCTTGAAGTACACAGTATTAAAAAGAGCAAGCCGTGTCTGTAAATCCAACGGTTCTGTCAACATATTCTCAATCAATCCACTTGTCTTGGCATCAATCCATCCATTGATCTGGTTCATGGTTTGTCCTGTCGATAGAACTGTCTGAAATATCTCCGCATCCATCAATGACTCCACAGACTCAATCCATAGATCATTCACGATAAATTGGTCATCAATCCATACTGAATTGGCTATTGACAAATCCATGCGGTCTCCTGCTACACAATATCGATTCATCATATCATCAGACAATGACATCAAATCATTCCCTAGAACATTGTAAAATTCATCTTTCGTTGCGCCATCCGCCCCACTTCCTGCCATGGATAGCGCTAAATACGCAGATACAGGAGAAAGTACTGGATTATGGTCATTGATATTTTGCGTAAACAAATCATATCCAAATTTCTGAACATCCTCATAAGATTCTATCGCATAGTCCTGTACGATACTTTCTTTCAAATTTGTCTTGTCAGATTCTGCTTGTTCTTCCTGCTCGATTATCTGTACATCAGGCTGTACTTCAGCATTATTGGCACACGCGCTGAATATACATGACACTGTAACGATTGCCGTTGTGATGATTATCCTTCTTAACATATTCATCATATTTTACTCTCCTTTGCTGTTCTCTGTCAACGCTGTAATTCTACGATTCACTTTCAAATCGGAACACATAACCGTATTCTGGTGATGCCGGAAATGTATCAATCTCTGTTTTTGTAAAGGTTCCTGTCAACTGAAAGTCCTCAGACAGTCTTACAGTGTATCCTAAATCAATCAAACGTTGATATTCCTGCTCAATCATTGTATTTCCTTCATTTGTATTATATAGAATTTCATACTGCATGCCATTCTCTTTCTGAACGTCTCCGTAAATGTCAATCACTATTTGATATGCATACATCGTACTGTCTGTACGATCGGTTTGATTCTCCTGATATGTATAATATTCTATTGTTTCTTCTAAATAATGATAACAGAAAAATGTTCCTTTTTTGGGCTCTTCATAGCAATAGTCTGCCGCCTCTCTCTGCCCATCATAGTCACTAATAACCGTATATGACAATCTATCCGCCTCTTCTATTGCCAGTTCCATCTTTAAATCTCTATCCTTCTCGGCGGATTCGTACTGCGCTGCTTGATCATCTTCTGACATTTTCTTGTGAAACAAATCCTCCTTCATTGAGGCTGTAGAGGCGGTATCTTTCGGCGCTGCATCTGTAGCATTCACTCCTGATTCTGATTCTTCTATGACTCCCTTCTCCGACTGTAAATCTCCCGCATCTGCGAGTGTCATCATATCCATGATTGTATCTTCATGTTGTATGTCTGCGGCATTCTGATTTTTGTTTTGATGAGCCCAGAACGCAATCCCAGAAATGCAAAGCATAATTACACAAGCAGCAGCCATACCACACTTAGCGCCTGCCTTACTTCTATGCAAGACGATCTTCGGATTCAGTGCTTCCTCTATGAGTGTATCATCTATATTTTCTATACATTCCAGAAGATCTTTTCCTCTCAAAGCTGTATGCCTCCTCTCTCCAGATATTCCCGCAGCCTGTTCCTCATACGAAAAAGTATAGATTTCACTTTGCTTTCACTTACATGAAAAATCTGTGAAATGTCTCTGATTGAATCCATATACCAATAACGGCGTACAAAAATCATCCTCATTTCCGCAGGTTGTTGGAATAAAAATTCACTGATAATGCGCCCAATTTCAGCGCTGTCCATCTTCTGTTCAAGATCATTCGGCGCCGGAATACAGTTCTCGATCTCCTCGCTCAGCTCTACCACTGTCACACACCGTTTCTTCGCATGATAATAATCATATTTTCCAAATGAAAAATTGCGTGTAAGCTTTGCCAGATACGCAAAAAAATAATTGGGACGTTTTGGCGGCAGTGTATTCCATGTCGCATGATAGGTATCATTTACACATTCCTCGGCATCCTCCCTGTCATGCAATATATTCATGGACAAGTTTTGCAGCCGCCCGCCATACTTGCCATCTGTCTCTGCAATCGCCTGTTGAGAACGCTGCCAGAATAATTCAATAATCTCTTTGTCTTCCAATAGATAACCTCCTTTGTATTTATGCTCTTTTCTATTAAGAAGGATTTTATATTGACTGGTTGCAGGCTTTTTGGAATTATAACATATTCTTATACAAAACTGCAAATCTGTAACAACAGCCTTTTGACAAGCAAAATACAGTATGCTATAGTAATTATTTAGAGAGGTTTCATAACCTCCAATATTAATGAAAGGATGATGGAAATTATGACACCAGAAGATAAGAATCTGTTAGATCGTATTAACGAGTATGCTGATCGTGTATTGAAGGATTTTGATCCCCAGAAAACACGTGTTTCTTTCCAATTGGAAAAGCTCAAACCGATTATGGAGGAGCTTGCAAAAGAAAAGGGTATGACTGTAGAAGAAATATTTATAAAATATATGGATTTGGCGAGTCAGGTCACTGTCAGCCGTGAGACAAAATTTCAGAATACAATCGGAAATATGACAAAATACGGTGATGTACACGATGCATTTTAATGCCACTATAAAGATGTTTTTATTGCACTTATCTGTGTGCATTTCTCCCCTTCGCTGTGCTGAATGCCTGTCAGCTGGCTGACATAATTTCATTTGGATGTCCGTGTGCTGCTCTTGCAACTTAATTCCTCTGTATGAACCTGTGCAATCGAATAGGAGAAGATTCATCTACACCCGTCAGCTTCTGCTGACATTGTTCCTTGGGACGCCCGTGTGCAATCGAGTAGGGGAAAGTTTATCTTTCCCCCTACTCGCGTGCCGGACGCGGGCAGCTTTTGCTGCTTATTTCCTCTCCGCGTCCGTGTGCATAAACAAAAAAAGGATGCAGCCATCCTTTTTTTGTACTGTTCCTTTTACACTTGATTCCTTATCAAAAGTTCCTTTTACACATCAAGCTATCCCCACAAATTCCCCATTTTGTTTCCGAGAAGCCATCCCTTTTTACACAAACGCAATCTCATTTTCATAAAGCTCTCTCAAGGATTCTAAAGTGTAATGTTGTTTCTGTAGATAAATTATTACATATTTATTGCATTTTGTCAACAGATTTTTGACACATTGTCCACAATTTTTACATAATTTTACCAATTTATATTGCACGAAAGAAGCATTTTGTGCAATATAATGTTGCAAATTTATTACAATTTTGTCAGAATGACACAATGCAATAAATTCGCAACCTGCACTGAACTGGCTGCCGCTGCAAGCTTACTTTACAACGCGCACCCGGAACACGCCGTCAATGCTGTTCAACTGTTCAAGAATCTTATCATCGGCTGATTTCTCAATGTCCATCAGCGTATACGCGTACTCACCTCTTGATTTATTGGTCATATCGCTGATGTTGATTCCTGCCGCGCCAAGCGCTGCTGTAAACTGCGTGATCATATTTGCAATATTCTTATGAAGAATTGCCACTCTGCCTACATTGCCACAGATTCCCATATCACATGCCGGGTAGTTTACGCTGTTTCTGATATTACCATTTTCAAGATAGTCTTTGAGCTCATCGACTGCCATCACGGCGCAGTTATCTTCGGATTCCTCTGTGGAAGCGCCCAGATGCGGAATGACAATACAGCCCTTCTGTCCCGCTGTTGTCGGATTTGGGAAGTCTGAGACATATTTTTTGACTTTGCCAGCTTCCAATGCGGAAATCATATCTTTTTCATTGACCAGCAAATCTCTTGCAAAATTTAATACCACAACGCCCGGCTTCATCTTCGCGATGGCAGCAGCATTGATCATTCCTTTTGTGGCGTCCATCAGCGGTACATGAATTGTGATAAAATCACACGCCGCGTAAATATCATCTACATTGATGACATGCTTCACCTCGCGGGAGAGTTTTAACGCCGCGTCCACAGAGAGATATGGGTCATATCCATAGACATCCATTCCGAGCGCTACGGCTGCGTTTGCCACGCGGATACCGATTGCGCCAAGTCCAATGATGCCAAGCTTCTTGCCCTGAATTTCTGTGCCGGCAAAATTCTTTTTCTCCTTCTCCGCGTCCTTTGCAACGGTCTCTGAACCCGCATTGGCTTTTACCCAGTCTATTCCTCCTGTCACATCTCTTGAGGCAAGAAGCATTCCAGCCAGCACCAGCTCTTTGACGCCGTTTGCGTTGGCACCGGGTGTATTGAACACGACAATTCCCTGTTCTGCGCATCGGTCAAGCGGAATATTGTTGACACCGGCACCGGCTCTCGCAACCGCAAGAAGTGTCTTGGGCAGCTCCATCTCATGCATAGATGCACTTCTGACGAGCACGCCCTCCGCCTGTGCGAGATCATCTGTCGTCTGGTAATTTTCTGTAAATCTTGATAATCCGATATCGGAGATGGGGTTCAGACATTTATATTGATACATTATTGGTTTTCCTCCTCAAATTTTTTCATAAACTCCACAAGCTTCTCTACACCCTCGATTGGCATAGCATTGTAGATGCTCGCGCGCATACCGCCAACACTTCTGTGGCCTTTCAGATTCTCAAAGCCTGCTTCTTTTGCTTCCTTGACAAACTTTGCGTCCAATTCCTCATTGCCTGTCACAAATGGTACATTCATCAGAGAGCGGTCTTCTTTTCTGACCGTCCCCTTAAAGAGCTTGCTCTCGTCAAGAAAATCATAGAGAATCTTTGCCTTCTTCTCATTGTATGCTTTCATCTTCTCAAGACCGCCCTGCTTCTTGAGCCATTTAAATACTTTTCCGCAAATATAAATGCCGTATGCAGGCGGTGTGTTGTAAAGTGAGTCATTGTCGGAATGCGTCTTGTACTTCAACATGGTCGGTGTTCCGGGAAGAACATCATCGGTGATCAAGTCTTCTCTGATAATCACAATGACAACACCTGCCGGTCCGATATTTTTCTGGACACCGCCATAGATGACACCGTATTTTGTCACATCTACTGGCTCTGACAGGAAGCATGAGGACACATCTGCCACAAGTGTTTTTCCCTTTGTGTTTGGCAGTGTCTTGAACTTGGTTCCATAAATGGTATTGTTCTCACAGATATACACATAGTCAGCATCCTCAGAGATTGGCAAATCTGAACAGTCTGGTATGTAAGAGAATGTCTGGTCCTCACTCGATGCAATCTTGTTTGCCTTGCCAAACAGACATGCCTCCTGATAAGCTTTCTTCGCCCACTGCCCTGTAACGATATAGTCGGCAACACCATTTTTCATGAGATTCATGGGAATCATGGCAAACTGCTGGCTTGCGCCTCCCTGCAAAAATAATACTTTATAGTTGTCTGGAATATTCATAAGCTCTCTCAGATCAGCTTCAGCTTCTTTGATAATGGTATCATAAGCCTTTGAGCGGTGGCTCATCTCCATGACGGACATTCCTGTTCCTTTATAATCTAACATTTCATTTGCAGCTTCTTTGAGGACTTCCTCAGGTAAAACTGCGGGACCTGCTGAAAAATTGTACACTCTGGACATTTTTAACTCCTCCTGTTTTCTTCATTATACTGCGCACACTCTCACAAATACCTAGCGGCGTGTATACTATAAATCTATATAAACAACATTTTATAAAAAATTAATGTTGATACACAGTATGTTCTATCATGAGAAACTGTTCGTAAGGCACCTAATAAAACATGATGACAGGTGTGCCAAGCTCTACCATGTCATACAGTTCTGTCATCGTTTCAAGCGGTGTATTAATACAGCCATGGGAACCGTTTGTCTCATAAATTGTGCCGCCAAACTCCTTGCGCCATGTGGCGTCGTGAATGCCGATATGACCGTCAACTGCCATCCAGTATTTGACTGGCGTCGCATAGTCTGCACCTCGAAGCACTCTGTTTTTCTGTTTAAAATAGACAAAACAGACTTTGGCAGGCGTTCCCCATTTCCGTGATGTATTTCCAGTAACCACCGGGGTATCGAGCACCATCTCGCCATCTACATAATAATACATATGCTGGTTTCCCATGTCAACCTCAATGTAGGTGTCACCGATATCATTTTCTCCCTTTTCCCATGCCTCGGATACATATTGCGGAATCCGCGTGCCGCTTTTTTTGTTGAGAAACGCATCTAGCAAAAACGCATACTCTGCTTCCTCGTCAAGCTTATTGCCATAACCACCGCCGGGCACTTTGACGAGATCACCTCTCGTCGCCTTAAAACTGCGCTCTATTCCTACTGTATTATAAGTAGATGCCAAATATGCCACATATTCCTTGATGAGCGTCTTGTCAAGAATCGGACGGTTCTGTTCGTCAAACACAATCCTTCCTTCCGCATCGAGTGTCATCCAGTCAGCGGCCACCGCTTCGTCAATGATTTCCTCGCGCCCGCCAAATTCATAGACCATCTGAAAATCCTGAAATTCGCGGATACCTTCCCATTTTGCAAGCGTATCCTTCATCTTGGCTGTATATGGAACACTTTTGTAACATATCTCCTTATTTTCCTGCGTTGACAAATCTATCAATCCGTCCTGATAAGGAATCCCGCTCGCATTTGTTAATTGATTAACAATCTCGGCACAAACAAAATCGACTGCTTTCTCCTTTAGCAGTAAATCCCTTGTTTGATCGACAAGAATATAGCCCTCTGTAGTGCTTTTTACAATGGAGACTGTATTCTTCTCTTGATATAGATTTTCATTTAGCCACGCTGCTTTTTCCAGCTTTGCAGCCATCACTGCCGTATCACAATAATAAGTGGGATATACCGTTGTATCCATCGAATCCTGTATTCGGGGAGGTCTTAATTGGAGCGAGCTCACCAGAAAATCCTCCAGCCATTGAAAGGGCTTGGATTTGCACTGCTTCATGTATGCGGCAACCGCCGGTTTGTACGATATTGTGACGCCATATTCATCCAGCGGCAGTTCATGTATCACGCCATTCAGCGTGCGCACCATGATCTTGTCCGCGTGCAGATCATAGGACTCGTTCAAGAGATCTGTCACTTTTCCGACAGTCATTCCAGTACAATATTCATCGTTTATTGTCGTAAAAAGCGGAAAAACATTCTGATAATATTGGTCCAGTGCGATGACAGCACCGATGCCGAGCACTGCCATCACACCCATGATTCTGATAAAGCCAAGCAAAAATTTTTTCATATCGTATTAGTTCATTACTGGCGTTGCTTTAAATCCTCCGCGTCAAATGCCTCACTGATCGCTGCGCCTGCGGGAACCATCGGAAATACCTTATCGTCCTCCTCAATGACACACTCAATCACTACTGGCTTTTGCAGCGCAATTGCTTTCTCAAGGGCGGGTCCTACTTCCTCGCGCTTTGTGACACGTATCGCCTCACAGCCAAGACCCTCAGATACCTTTACAAAATCAACTTTATCTGTCAATATCGTCTGCGAATACCGCTTCTCATAGAATAATGTCTGCCACTGGCGAACCATACCAAGCACATGATTATTGATAATAATCTGAATGATTGGAATATTATAGCGGCTTGCCGTTGCAAGTTCATTCATATTCATACGAAAACAGCCGTCACCTGCAATATTTACACAGATTTTATCCGGCATGCCGACCTTGGCGCCAATGCAGGCTCCCAGCCCGTAGCCCATCGTGCCAAGCCCTCCCGAAGAAAGGAAGGTCCGCGGCTCTGTGTACTGGTAATACTGCGCCGCCCACATCTGATGCTGCCCTACATCGGTCGATACGATTGCCTTGCCGCCTGTCACTCTGTCCAGCTCTTCAATGACATAAGGGCAGGTGAGCTTATCCGATTCATAGCTCAATGGATATTTCTCTTTCAATTCCTTGATCTGTGCAATCCACTCGTCATGCTTCTGCTGTTCGAGCTTGCTGTTTAATTCTTTTAAAACAGTCTTTAAATCGCCAATGACAGAGGCGTCTGTCTTGATATTTTTGTTGATCTCCGCGGCGTCAATATCAATCTGTAAGATTTTTGCGTTCTCTGCAAACTTCTTTGGATTGCCCACTACGCGGTCTGAGAACCGTGCGCCCAGCGCAATCAGCAGATCACACTGACTGACGCCATAGTTTGATGTCTTGGTGCCATGCATACCAATCATGCCTGTGTAGAGCGCACTCTTTCCATCAAATGCCCCCTTCGCCATCAGCGTATCACACACCGGCGCTTGTATCTTCTCTGCAAACTCTTTGACCTCTCTTGATGCATTGGACAGAATTGCACCGCCGCCGAGATAGATATACGGCTTTTTGGCAGTTCTGATCAAGTCAAGTGCAACGTCAATGTCCTTCTCTGTGTAAGCGTTTACCAACTCTGGCGACTCCGGTTTTTCTGGGATAAACTCACACTTGTTCGCAGTAGCATCTTTTGTGATATCAACCAAAACGGGCCCCGGTCTCCCCGATTTTGCAATCTTAAACGCTTTTCTGATCGTATCGGCAAGCGTTGTGACATCTTTCACGATATATCCATGCTTTGTGATTGGCATTGTCACGCCCGCGATGTCAACCTCCTGAAAGGAATCCTTTCCGAGCAGCGGCAATGTAACGTTTGCAGTGATAGCAACCATCGGTACAGAATCCATATAGGCTGTGGCGATACCTGTGACCAGATTGGTAGCGCCCGGACCGCTTGTCGCAAGACAGACCCCTACTTTGCCTGTGGCACGCGCGTAGCCGTCCGCCGCATGAGACGCTCCCTGCTCGTGCGATGTCAGAATATGCGTGATCTCATCGCTGTGTTTATACAATTCATCATAAATATTTAAGATAGAACCACCGGGATAACCAAATACGATATCAACTCCCTGCTCCTTCAAACATTCAATAACAATCTGTGAACCTGTTAACTGCATAGTATAATTCTCCTTTTATTTCCTCGGAATTTCCAGTATGGCACCCCGATTGCCGCTTGTGACAAGCTCACGGTATCTCGCAAGATACCCTGTCGTGATCTTCGGCTCTCTCGGCTGCCAGTTCGCACGGCGCTTTGCCATCTCCTCGTCCGAAACGTTTACATTTAATGTACACTCTGTGATGTTGATGGAAATGATATCGCCTTCCTCAACCAGTGCGATCGGTCCACACACAGCCGCCTCAGGTGACACATGTCCGATCGAAGCCCCGCGCGATGCGCCGGAGAAACGGCCGTCTGTGATCAACGCCACTGTGGAACCAAGTCCCATTCCGGCAATCGCCGATGTAGGATTGAGCATCTCACGCATACCAGGTCCGCCCTTAGGACCTTCATAGCGAATCACCACGACATCACCTGCAACAATCTTGCCGCCCTTGATGGCATCAATCGCGTCCTCCTCACACTCAAAGACGCGTGCCGGCCCTTCGTGCACAAGCATCTCCGGCGCAACTGCAGAGCGCTTGACCACGCTTCCGTCAGGCGCAAGGTTTCCTTTCAGCACAGCAAGTCCGCCTGTCTGACTATATGGATTGTCAAGTGGTCTGATTACCTCAGGATTTTTGTTCTGAACACCCTTTATATTCTCACCGATTGTCTTTCCTGTCACGGTCATACAATGCTCATTTAAAAGCCCCAGTTCTGACAGCTCATTCATCACGGCGTACACGCCGCCCGCCTCGTTCAAGTCCTCCATATAGGTAGGGCCTGCCGGCGCTAGATGGCAAAGATTCGGTGTCTTAGCGCTGATCTCATTTGCATAGGAAATATCGAAATCAAACCCAATCTCATGTGCGATCGCAGGCAGATGGAGCATTGAGTTTGTGGAGCAGCCGAGTGCCATATCAACCGTAAGCGCATTGATCACTGCCTCTTTTGTCATGATATCGCGCGGACAGATATTCTTGCGAAGCAGTTCCATCACTGCCATTCCCGCATGCTTAGCCAGTTTGATTCTCTCTGAATACACCGCTGGAATCGTTCCATTTCCCTGTAAGCCCATGCCAAGCGCTTCTGTCAGGCAGTTCATGGAATTTGCTGTGTACATGCCAGAGCAGGAACCACATGTCGGACATGCTTTCTGCTCAAACTCACAGACATCCTCCGCGGTCATGGTGCCCGCTGCATACGAGCCCACTGCCTCAAACATGGAGGAAAGGCTGCGCTTCTGTCCCTTCACATGGCCTGCAAGCATCGGGCCGCCTGATACAAACACCGTCGGCACGTTGATGCGCGCTGCCGCCATGAGAAGCCCCGGCACATTCTTGTCACAGTTTGGCACCATAACCAGCGCATCGAATTGATGTGCCAATGCCATGCACTCTGTAGAATCTGCAATCAGATCTCTCGTGACAAGGGAATATTTCATGCCAATATGCCCCATCGCAATCCCGTCACAGACTGCAATCGCCGGAAAGACCACCGGCACACCGCCTGCCTCTGCCACGCCGAGTTTGACTGCATTGACGATCTTATCCAGATTCATGTGCCCCGGTACAATCTCATTGTACGAACTAACGATACCAACCATAGGCTTCTGCATTTCTTCTTCTGTAAATCCCAGTGCATTGAACAAACTCCTGTGCGGTGCCTGCTGCATTCCTTTTTTCACATTATCACTTTTCATCATTGAATCCCCCTTGCGATCAAATCTCCCATCTGCGCTGTTCCAACCTGCTTTACGTCTGCGCGCCTGCTCTCCTCCTGCGGCATAATATCAATCGTGCGGTAGCCTTCCTCAAGCACTTTTTTCACTGCTGCCTCAATCGCATCCGCTTCCTGATCCAAATCAAACGAGTAGCGGAGCATCATCGCCGCACTCAAAATTGTCGCAATCGGATTCGCAATGCCCTTGCCTGCGATGTCGGGTGCAGAACCGCCGCTCGGCTCATAGAGTCCAAACTTCGTATCATTTAAACTTGCAGAGGACAGCATTCCGATGGAGCCTGTCACCATGCTTGCCTCATCGGAAAGAATATCGCCAAACATGTTCTCTGTGAGAATGACATCGAACTGCTTCGGGTCCTTCACAAGCTGCATTGCACAGTTATCGACAAGCATATGCTCCAATGTGACCTCTGGATAATCCTTTGCGACCTCCTCGACCACCTTTCTCCACAGTCGGGAAGAATCCAGCACATTTGCCTTGTCAACGCTGGTAACTTTCTTGCGGCGCTTCATCGCGATCTCAAAGCCCTTGACTGCAATGCGCCTGATTTCGTTTTCAGTGTATGTAAGGGTGTCAACTGCTGTGACGACACCGTCCACTTCCTTGGTGCTGCGCTCTCCAAAATAGAGACCGCCTGTAAGCTCACGCATAATCATCATATCAAATCCGCTGCCAATGATATCCTCCCGCAGTGGGCATGCTTCCTTTAATTCCTCATATAAATAGGCTGGTCTCAGGTTCGCAAACAGATTCAGGGACTTTCTCAGCTTCAGAAGTCCTGCCTCTGGCCTTAAATGCGGCGGCAGCTTGTACCAAGGGGAGGTGGAGGTATTGCCGCCAATCGAGCCCATCAAGACGGCATCTGCTGCCTTTGCCGTGGCAATCGCATCGTCTGTGAGCGGTTCTCCACAGGCATCAATTGATGCTCCTCCCATCAAAATATCTTTATAAGAAATGTTGTGACCATATTTTAAAGCGACTTGATCTAGTACTTTTCTCGCTTCTGCAACGATTTCCGGTCCAATTCCATCACCGGGTATACAAACAATATTCAAATTCATGCTCTCTGTCTCCTTTTCCTTATATGGAACGCTATTGATGTATTCCAATCTTTGAATAAATATACACATACTCAATCATATTACATTCGACAAAAAATTTCAACAGGAACCACAAAAAACTTCGAAGGTATTTATCTTTATACATTCGTCCTTGATATTGTACATTCACTCAGCGCAACAATATATGCACTTGGCATCATATCATAAAGCTTCTTTTCAAATCCCTCGACGTACTCAACCTCAACAGTTTCTCCGCTGACAGGAATTTGTATAAGAGGATTCTCTACAGATGGCACATATTTATGGTACAATATTTTTATTGTTTCAACTTTTCCTTCCAAAACAAGAATGTCCTGCCAGTCTGAGCTGTGCGCGTCATAATCATAGTCTGTTTTCCAATTGTCAAAATATGTCTTGAGACTATCACTCAAGATATCTGATCGTTCTCGTTCTACAGTATCATAGGCCTTGACAAACCATTTCACTGTATCGCCTACAGAAAATGGTGTACCACAGCATTCCATTTGCCAGCAGTCATACGTAACAGTACATTTCATTTGTTTCTCTCTCCTTCTATAATCCGAATTAATTTTGAACCTTTGACATCAATGAGAACTCCCCTTTGGAGCTGCAATAATATAGGTGTTACCCGGCAGCAGCGTATTTGTTTTCCATACTCGTAGAAATTCAGAAGTACTAATTTTTCGGTTGTACCACTCTCCGCTGACAGTGGCATTTTCAAAAAGCGAATCTGCTAAGTATATGTATTGTTCATCATACCCTACAATCACAACATAGTGTGTATCATTTGGAATACGGATAAATGCAATGACAGGAACACCCTCAGACAGTCTTTTCTTCAAAGTATTTATATCGCCATAATAGGCTTTCGCATAATATTCATACTCCTGAAAAAGTTTCTCAACACTTTTCGGAGAGACAAATCCAAATGTTCTATGAATAGTGGGATACAGTTTCTCTCCAGTGACCTCTTGCCCTAAATGTCTCATAACATAAGCAGCGGCATATGCCGAACATTGTCCGTCTGATTGAGAATCTATATAGTTTTCAGTGTTGATAATACGAAACGCATTCGGCGTAAAGTCCGTTTGAACAGAATCTTTTGAGGGTCTAAAGGACATGATAACAACCCCATAAATAATGAAAACGAAAAACGCACAAAGCAGCATCATAGTCATTTTCTTCTTCATAAGCCAGTTCACCTTATGACTTCAGAGCCATTACTTGATCTACGAAATCAATCCCAAAGTTACAATGTGATTTTACTCTTTTTGTGTAACTATTTGCCGCTCTTTCCCTGTAACAAGGATAGCTTGTGAATTGCTGAATGGCTCAAGCGGCAATTTATCGCCATACTTTGAAATTACAGTATCTACGGCCTCCTTTAATGGTTCATTCTTATAGTGTGGTACAGGATAAAAATCTATCATGTTCAATGCCTCAAATGTTTTTAACTGCGGTGCTGCAAGAGGATTATCTGTATCTATTGAATACTCAATATCTGGTGCCAGCAAAATCGCACCAGCGGATTCTCCTATAAATAGTTTTCCTGCATTGATTTGTGCTTTTATCAGATTTCCTGCACTGGACCTGTTCATTTCTTGCAGTAGAAAGAACGTATTTCCGCCAGTTACATATATGTAATCATTCTTTTCCAATTTGTTTACGATATCTGAATGAGCGGCTGTAGAAATTTCCAATTCATCAACGGTCAGCCCCATGTTTGATAATAATTCCATACTATATTTTACGTGAAAATCTAATTTGTCTGGCAATGCCGCTGTTGGAATAAATGTCACTGTCTTACCTGCAAGATTTTCTTGCGCAAAATCTACAAATAATTGATACACATCCTTAAACAAGGACGCTAAGAATAACTTCTGCATATGCTGTTCCTCCTCGTATTTAACATATCGTTGCATTTTGAACATTGTTCAATATTTCATTTTTCCGCAGCTCAACCATCTTTTTCAAAAAAGGCAGGTCGAATGCCGTCGGATTATCAACTCGGAAAGTACAGCCACACACGCTGTCAAAGTGCTTTCCAAACACTATTTTGTGTTTGCCGCCTCCGCATGAACCGCATTTGCCGCAGTGATCTACATAGTTCCAAGCAATATTCTTTATCTCTTCTTCCACATCTGAAGCTTCGTATGCTTTGCTGTCGTCAGACCATACAGTCCAAAGATTTTTCGGTTCATCGGGGTCTTTAATCGCAATAAAACATACACACTCATTCCTAAATTTTATCAGATAATAGATTTTATCTTTCCAATATCCCTGATCTTTCACTATTTCCAATTCATTCGCCCTTAAATAATTCGTAAACTCCAGTGCCGTTTGCTGCGCCCTATCCGTTAAATTTTCCGCTATGTAATTTTCTATTTGTTTTGTCATTGCAGATCACCCTCCGTATTCCGATCGGTCTTTAACGCTCTCCACTCATCTTCTAAAATTGACATCAAGATATCATCTGCATACTTATCACCGTCCATAATAGCATCTCTCAAAACACCTTCCCGCTTAAAACCAGCTTTTAAATATACTTTTTCTGCGCTTGGATTAAACGAATATACATCCAGCACTAAACGATGTAGTTTTAATTCTTCAAATGCAAAATCACGGGTTACTTCCGTTGCCCAAGTGCCAATCCCTTTTCCGCGCTCTGTCATGTGGTAAAGACCAATGCGGAAATTAGCACAACGCAAATCCCAATCAATCTCGTTGATTACACTTTCGCCGATAATTTTCCCGTCTGGTGCTATGATCAAAAAGAAATATCTGTCATCTTCACCAATGGATTTTAGAAAAAAGGAAGTTATTTCTTCTTTCGTAAATTCTTCTTTACAACCTGTTAATCGTGCCACTTCCTTATCTAATGGGCAATAATTCTGTTCGTAGTAATTTGTTACATCCTCTGCTTTTGCCAGCCGTATCATATAACCATCTTTTTCAGCTATCATATTCGTAATCATTTTGTATATCCTTTCCGGCTTCCGCCGCTTCTTCCATTGTCAGATCTGTATCCGCAGGCGTTCTGGTGTTCAGACTGTTCCACTTATATACTAACACCAATTTGTTTTGATCGCAACCTAAGAAAAGCGTTCATTGTTTTGCTTCCAACAAACGCTTTCCTGCCTTACTATTTCATTCTTTTCAGTATCATAGACTGCTTTAAAAATTTTGCCCGCTTACTCTACATGAATTTCCTTTGAAATGACAGCACTGTCTGCAACGCTGCTGCTCATTCCTTCCTGCTCCATCTGTGTCCAGTCATCAAAATTGTCAAATATAAAGACATACAATGTTTTTATCTCTTTCCCCTGAACCGCAAATCCGGCTCTGCCTGCCATTTCTGTATCTGGGTAAAGCCTTTCCATATTCTGATCAAAGCAGATTGTGTAACAGGGCTCATAAGACCACCCAAGCAGTTCAAACATCTCTGCATCTGTCATATCGGGATCTTTTGAAAGCAGTTTTTCCCTCCTGTCGTCTGTCAGTTCTCTCTGTTCTCCCGGTGTCACCGTGTGAACGATTACCTGATACGGAGATACCACGACATCTTCAAGTGTAATATTCCCCTCTTTCTCACCCACTTCGATTGTTTTTACATCTGTTGCGTTTACCTCAAATGGAATAGCGATGTTCCAACTGCCGTCTGTCCAGTGAGATGCCGTTATTTCCTCGGCATCAAGCATTCTGTCATCATCATAGCCAAGACCAGTTACATTGAAGTTCAGTTCGCCGCTGCCTGTATATTTCTTTGATAGATCTATCTTCAGCATACCTGCAAATGTATGGCTGTCAATCACCTCGCCATCAAACGTATTTTCGATCCATTCTGGGGAAGTTCCATTCACGCTCCATGTTCCGTCTATATAAAATCCCGCAGCAGTCCGGTTATCAGCAGCATTCATGCCGGTGTAATGTCTGGGAATGTGCGTAAAATCTGCATCTTCCGATTCAATATTTACTGTGAGAAATATAGAATATCCATCACAATAAACTTCTGATGCTGTCAGTGTGATACCTTGATCCGATACAGTATAATCTGAAGTATTCAAATTTCCCGCATGATCCTCATTTGTCAGGACAATTTTCTTATCCGTATAGTCACCAGAATATATGGCATCCTCCTCAACCTTCTCAAAAATATTTCCAATCAGCGGAAGCTTTGCTGCCAGCGCCGGATTTAAATATCCCATTCCAAGGGTTCCAATAACCGCCGCAGCCACTGCCGCAGCCACACCTCTTCCTAGTTTGCCTAATATCTTCATTTTATCCTTCCTCCTTCTATGTATCTGAATTTCCGCGTCACTTATTTCAGGAGCAAGGGCCTGCTTTAAGATTTGATCCAATTTTTCATCTGTCATATCCTATCGCCTCCAATTTTTCCTTTAACTGTTTCTTTGCTT
>ERZ808054.764-NODE-764-length-24563-cov-38.197460_pt1 | contig 24563 bp, 45 predicted proteins | sample MGYA00380201_ERZ808054 | MGnify/ENA primary metagenome ERZ808054 (study PRJEB31490, sample SAMN06133419) | mouse gut metagenome | isolation source: Z5_2 | host: mice | place: China: Chengdu | collected 2015-05 ...
TTTTTGAGAAGAATCCTTCCCGCTGTCTCTTCCTTTGATGATGCCCTTTATACCGCTTTTCAACTGTGGTGACTATATCACCCATGACCAGAGAACAGCTAAGCGCCAAACTTGACCGCACAGACATTAGCGGCATCGGCGTGGAGTGCATAGCCGCCAACGGCTCCGCCGTTTGCTACTTCTACGAGGACTTCGACGGCCCTGCAACCGGCATCCAACGAGCTATGAAACAGCTTTATCCGCTTATGCACAAGGGCAAAATCCAAAAGCTGACATTCATTGAGCGCCGCCACTAATCAACCGCCCGCAAGGCCGACGGCATCCGCCGCCGCTGGTGCAAGCCCAGCCGCCGGACAATCCCGGCGGGCGCTCATGGGCCACAAACCCAAAACCACAAAACGGAGGTACACAAAATGACGATGAAATGTGGGTACATCATCCGGGGAGAGTACGCCGGTCAATGGTGGGAGATTACCCGCCAGCCCCAAAGCAAAGAGCATTATATACTTACCATCGGCGGTGAGTTTTGGGCCTCTTCCGACAATATGCGCTCCTTGCTTGACGAGGTAACAGCCCTTGACAAGTTGCCCAGGTAGCAAAAACCAGCCCGCAAGGCCGACGGCATCCCGCCGCCGCTGGTGCAAGCCCAGCCGCCCGGCATCCGGGCGGGCGCTCATGGGCCACAAAACCCAAAACCACAAAACGGAGGTACACAAAATGGCATCGGCTGAAAGAATCATCCCTGGCACCTTCTCCAAGGTCCCCGGCGGATACGAACAGAAGATTGACGAGCGCACAAAAATTTTCGTCCCGGATATGTGCGCGGCCAGCTTCATCCCCGAAACCGGCGAGTTTCACGGCCACGCCCCCGACTATGAGGCGTTGGAATCGGCCAAGGCCCCCGCCGTACAAGCGGACAAACCCGGCGAGTATGCCTATTACTACGAGACACAGCACGCGCCCACCGGCTGCGACTTCTCCGCCGATCTGGCCTATTATGGCAAGCACTATTTTCTCCGACCGCTCCGCGACGATCTTCCCCGTCTCCACGGGCGCGGCATCACCTACGACGAGGAACGCGGCACCTACATGGTCACGCTTCGGGCCTATGACAAAATCAAAGAGCAATACCGCATCAAGAAAGAAATGTGCTTCGACTGACCCGCAAGGCCGACGGCATCCGCCGCCGCTGGTGCAAGCCCAGCCGCCGGACAATCCCGGCGGGCGCTCATGGGTAAACCCCAGGACCCAAAACCAAAACGCAGGAGGAAAAGCCATGTATTACGAAATCAACGAGGAAACCGCCCGCCGCGCAAACGACATGAACTCCATGCGGGACTACCGCCCCGGCAGCGCCACCGCCGAATACCGCGCCGCCGTGGACGAGGCCGCCGCCCTGGTGGAGCGCCGGAAGCAGAAAGTCAGCGCTTTCTATCACGAAAAGCTGGACGCACTTCTGGAACGCTATTCCCGCCGCCTTGCCGCCTACTACAACGACTACTACCGCAACGAGGCCGCTTGTCCCTCCATCTTCGTTTCCGGCGGCAGTAACTTCCCTGTCCGCAAGAAGGAAAAGCAGAACTCCCGCCGCGAAACCCTCATGCGCGAATACAACGAAATCCAAGGCATCTTGTCCAAGATCAAGAGCGTTGGCACCGGCCCCATTGACTTCTCCGACCCCCACGCCCGCGAAATGCTGGTGGAGCGCCTGGAGAGCGCCAAGGCCCTCCACGAATCCAAAAAGCAGGCCAACGCCTACTACCGCAAGCACAAAACCCTGGACGGCTGCCCCGGCATCACGGAAAAGGACCGCGAATGGCTGACCCGTCCCGGCGTCTTTGCAAAAGGCGACGGCTCCCCGCTTGCCCTGTACGGCGTCCCGTTTCCGGCCTACGATCTCCAAAGGGACACCGCCGACATCAGGAGCTACGCGGCCCGCCTGGAGGAGTACGACCGCCTGCAAGCCCAGCGCGACGCCGACACCGACACGGAATTTGACGGCGGGCGCATTGTCCGCAACGTGGAGCAAAACCGCCTGCAAATCCTCTTTGACGGCAAACCTGACGAGGAAACCCGCGCCGCCCTGAAAAGCAACGGCTTCCGCTGGTCCCCCAAAAATCAGGCATGGCAGCGCCAGCTTACCCGAAACGCAGAGTACGCCGCCCGTCAGGTCCTTGACCTCATAGCCGCGCCCCCGGCTCCCGCTCCAGAGGAGCAGGCCGAACCCGCCGCCCCCCAGGAGATCGCCCCGGCGGAGGCCGACGAGGCCGACAGCTTCCCCCAGTATTCCATCCCCGGCGCATAACGAACCGGCCCGCCCCGGAGGTTACGAGGGCGCACAAAACGAAAGGAAGGTACACGGAATGAGAAAGTTTGAGTTATTCATGTGCCGCCTTGGAAACGGCGTCACGGTCTGCAACAGCGCCGTCCAGGAGCACGGCGACTACAAGATGATTGCCCACATTGCGGAGTGCGGGAAGATCAAGTGGTACATCGACCCACAGGCCGTCCCGGCTGACGCCCTGGAGCGCATCGAGCGCACCGCCGCCGAGGAGCGCGAGGCATGGGAAAAGCACCTGTCCTGCATTGGAGAGGCCCGCACCTATGGCTATCTGCTGGACAACGTGCCCCACGCCGATTTTATGCACGTCGTCCGGGACATGAAGGAGGCCAGCCGGACAGAACAGATCGAGTATCTGAAATCCGCCTACATCAAAGCGGCATGGTAACTGTCCGCACACCCGCAAGGCCGACGGCATCCGCCGCCGCTGGTGCAAGCCCAGCCGCCCCGATCAGGGCGGGCGCTCATGGGTAAGCCACGAAACCCAAAATCCAAAAGGAGGACCACGAAATGGATTATCACGGCTTCCGCTCCGTAAAGGAGTACGAGAAGGAGTGCGCCCGCGTCGGCTTTTCCACGCGGCGCATCCCCTTCCATAAGGGCAGCGAAAAGTATTTTGCCCTTGTCACCAGCCCGCCGAAAACCGGCACCAGCATAGAGGCGTGGACCCTGTTCACCGCTGACGAAACGGCGGTTGTTCTGGACGGCATTATCAGCGGCGGCATGATGGACCCGGCAAAGTATATGCGCGACGGCCTGGACGTGAATTACCTTGGCAAGCTGGCCGCCCACGGCTACTACCCGGACAGCCCGGACGAGGCCGCAAATCCCGCCCCGGCTCCCGCTCCTTCCCTGGAGATCGTGGAGGACGGCACCGACTTCCCGCAGTTTTCTCTCCTGTCTATGTAACAAAATCCTGTTGCGTGCCGCACTATGACGTGCTATAATCGCAGTACAAACACAAAATCGAAAAGGAGGTTTTGCCCATGAACGAAACGAAATCCCAATGCTTCCCCGCTTTCCGCCTTGTGGCAGCGTTTGACGACGGCCAGCGCCTCACCTTCGACGGCTTCACCTACGAACAGGCCCACGACGCCATGGAGGCCGCCCAGGACGAACACGGGGATATTACCTGGTTTGACGGCGTGACCGATGAACACTACGAAAACGGGCGCTTTTACGCCGCTGTCCCGCCGCCTCCGCACAGCCCGTTCCCGATCATTGACACGACCGGCGACCCCAATTTTGAGCAGCAAAGCCTTTTATAACACGATACCGGAAGGAGGCCGCGATATGCCAGCGAGCGAAAAGAAAGTCAGCGCAAAGAAGCGGATAACAAACGACCGCTACAACAGCAAGTGCGACGCAATCAACATCCGCCCCATCAAGGAGCAGGGCCAGAAGATCAGGGAGGCCGCCGCCGCCGCCGGTCAAAGCCTCCAGGGGTATATCCTCCAGGCCGTTGCCGAACGCATGGAGAGAGACAGCCAGAAATAGCCTACAACCCCCATTTCCACGGAGACGGGTATTAGCCCTCACGCAAAAGCAAAAGCCCTCCAGAGGCCGCGCAAGCGGTCCCCGGAGGGCTTTTTTCATGCCTATTCGCAAATTGTTTTTCCAGCGGCTTTTTCGGTGTCCGGGAAATACCCCGTAATGCGCGAGTTCATTTCTCGGAAAACCCTTTGCGTCGGACACCGCCCCTGCAACTCCCACAGCCCCAAAAGCGGCCCGCCGAAGGGCAGCGCAGACCATTTTCCCGGCGTCACGAAAATGGTCTTGGATACCTCTATACGCGCGCGCGCGAAGCGCGGCCCAAAAGCTCCTCCACCATCGGCGTGTCGTCCAGCAGCTCCCCCAGCCGGTCAAGCGCCTTGTCGTTCCACCTTCTGGCCGTGGCCTCCGGCGTCCCCAGGGAGGCGGAAATTTTGGCCCAACTGTACCGACGAAAATACTTCATGTTCAGGAGCGATTTGTACCGACCGTTCAGCGCGTCCATGCACCCCCGGATTGTTGCCTCGTCCGCCTGGAGCACCTGCACCTTGACGCCGATCTCCTGGATACGTCCCCAGGCGTTGCTCTCCTCCATCTTGATTGCCAGCATTTCCGTTGGCTTCCCCGGCGTGGAGCTATGCGGCACGCCGTCATAAGACGTACCGCGCAGGCCGTCGTATTCACTCTCCAGACGCGCCCGCTCGGCAGTAAACCCCTTCCGCATATCTGGAATCTCGAAATAGTACGCTATGATCGTTTTCACGTCTTTTCGCCGCATAGCTCCTGCCTCCGTCAGTTTAGTCCTTCTTGCCGCCGTCCACGGCATCCGCCGGGCGCTCCCGGCGCTTCTCCTGGTTGGCCTCCGCCGCCTTGCGCCGGAGGAATTTTCTTTCCGCGTGCTGCGCAATGTTCTTACCGTAATAACCCGGCATCTGGTGTTTGATCTTCAACGCAATTCCCCCTCTTTCATGCTTCGATCACTTCTCCAAAAATCTCAATAAACTTGTCTGTATCCAGTTTTTGGAGGACATTTTTCACGACCTCCTCTGCTACCGGCGTTATGCTCTCTCTTTTTTTGTCAAGCTCGAAATAGGCCCCTTTTTTTGTCTTATAAAGGTCTATATCGTGCCAGTCTACCCAGCTATATCCCGGCATCCAAGAAATTTCTGCTCCTTTGTATTTGCGGCGGAAGCTAAAAATCCTTTCTGCCGTTTCTGTGTTGTACAGTTTTCCATCTACAATCGCTTTCATCTGTTCTCCCTCCACGGCCCACGCCATTCCCGCCGACGCGGACCGGTCCTTTTCTGTGTGGCCCAAGTGCTTTTCCTGGTCCTATACTGACGAAAACGGGCGGCGGCGGCCCGCTCGACCGCCCGCTGCTTCTCCCGCGCCTCCTTCCGGTCCCACGCCGTCGGAACGTCCAAAGGCTCCCCCGGTTCAATCGCTGTCAGATCAGGCTCCCCAAGGAACGGGGCAAACGCCGCTTTCAGCCCGTCCCCAAAATCCTGTATCGCTTTCAGAACCATTCCAACAGCTTCCTCCAGTGTTACCCCCGCTTTTTTGGCGACGATAACGGATGCTTTTGTGATCGCCTCTGCCCCGTCCGGCATGGCCGCGTTTGCGATCTTCTCCATGCGCTCCCGCTCCTCGCGCATAGCTTCCCGGCACAGTTCCATTTCCATGCTTTTCAAGCGGTCCAGCGCGTCCGCAATCGCAGCTTTCGTCTCGTTACTTTCCTGTAAGCGTTCCGCGCAGAATACCGGCGCTCCGCACTTCTTCCCCTCCATGTTGGCGAAGTAGTGGCCGCCCTCCGGCAGCGGCACATATCCGCCACCCGGAACTTTCTGAATCCCCGAAACGTCCATGGCCCAACCGCCGCAGTACGGGCACCCTATGGTGAAGGGAGACGGCTTGTGATTTTCTCCGAACTCCTCAATGCCCTTTTCCAGATACATAGGCCAGCTCTTGCCGCAGTTTTCGCAACGGTAGATCATCCGCCCGTGAATCAGCGGCGGGGTTAGGTGGGCTTCCGTGGTGATCTCGCACTCCTGCAACGGCAGAACGTCGCCGCTCTGCTGGCCCTCCGGCAGTTTGATCTCTGCAATTTCCGGCGCTATCTCCACTGGCTCCCCGTCCACCATCATGTAGACTTTGACCTCTTTCTTCTCGCTGTCCTCCGGTCCCATACGCTCCCTCACTTCCGCATGGCGGCGATTGCCACGGCCAGCGCTTCCGCCCACTCTATCCACGTTTCATATTCCACACAGTCCCACGACCCCATACACTCTTCGCAGTATTCCTTCAGGTCCTCCAGGCGCTCTACGACTTTCTTGTTGCTCAACGGCTCCTTTTCCGGCTCCGCCGCATCCTCCACAGGCGTGGGAGAGGGCGGCGCGGGGAAATCCGCGATGTTCCCAGTGCTTTCCGCAGCGACATATCCCGTCCAATTCACTTTCGGCGCGCCCTCTTCGTCCTCCAGTTTTTCCGGCAACACAACCGCGCCGCTGTCCGGGCGGTCCTTTGCCCGCTCCAAAAGCTCCTGCATCTGCTCCGGTGTCGGCGCTGGCCCTGTCTCGTCCGCCGTGACCATCGTTACCGGTGGCCCCGGCTGAACCGGCGGGCGCTCCCGCTCCGCAGGCTTCCACTTGCGTACATCCTCCAGCGTAACCGGCGTGCCTTTGCTCCACAGCGCCGCCGCCGCGTGTTCCTGCACTTCTTCCGGCAGCATAGACAGCTCATAGGCCACAGAGATACCGATTTTCCCTTCCTCCAGCCAGCCCTTAAACGCGGGAATCAGGTGCTTTGCAATGCTGTCATACCGGCCCACCTGTGCGGGTGTGGTCCCCAACTGCTCGGCAATCAGCTTGCGCGTCTCGCCGGGAATTTTCTCAAATCGGCGCTTTTTCTCCAAAAGCGCACGTAAGCGGGTAGCCTCCTGCACCTTGTCCCAATCGGTTTTCTCCCGCTGGCCGTTGGTAGTGATAAGCAAAATCGCCTCGTCAATAGCCCGCAGCTCGTCCGCCTCGTCGTCCCGCTCCACGTCCCGCCCGGCGTCCTCCACCATGCACGGCATCTTTCGATAGGCTTCCTTGCCCTGCTTCACAAGCTGGAGGGAGGCCAGCCGCCGACGGTGCCCGGAAAGAAGTTTGTACTTCCCGCCGCCCAGCGGCACCACAAGCCCCGGCTGCTTCACGCCGCCGGACAGTTCAATAAGCCCGGCCAGCTCGTCGATTGCCGACATGGAGTAAAAATTATCTTCGGACGGCACCAGGTCCTCCACGTCTATGTATTTCAGCACGGCGCGGCCCTCGTCCGCACGGCTCCGCGCCTGGACCTGCCCCCGGCCCTTCTGCAAGCTCATAATGTCAAATCCCACGGCTTATCCCTCCTGTTCCTTCAACGCCGCTTCCGCCGCTTCTCTTGTGGTAAATACGGTTTTGCCTACTTCACAAAATTTTACCGGGAACACTCGCCCGTTCTTAAACTGGATATGCAGGAATGGCTCTTTGCTTAAACCGATAAAAACGACCTCGCACGGATACGGCTTGTCTTTCTCCCGCAGATAGTCCCCGCGTATGGCGAAATTGGCATACACCGTTTCGCCCAGGCCACACGGCAGAATCACCAGCCGCCCGTCCTTCTCCATCTGCAAGTGTTTCAGCCACTCTTTTTCTACCGCGTCATTCCATCGGTCAATCGAAATCAGCTTGTGAATTTCCTCCGGCGTCAGCCCCGTTTCCCTGTAGGCTTTTAGTTCATCCGTCCATGCGCACAGTTCATTTACTGTCTCTGCCTGCTGTCTCGCAACCCTGCACGCTTCGTCGAATTTTTCCACTTCGTCGCAGGCGCGGTTAATCGCTTCCGCAACAGTCAACTTTACCCCTCCTTCCCCTTGCCCGAATCGGTCAAGGCCAGATACTCCGCCGTCAGCTTCTTGTACTGGATAGCGGCCCAGGAGCGGGGTGCGAACACGCACAGCGGCTTTTCCTCCAGCGTGCTTTCCGGCACCTTCGGATTGTAGTTGATCGCCGTCTGGAACACAGGGCATATACCGCTATCCTCCAGCGATTGCCGCGCCAGCACAAACGGCTCCCGGTTCTGCCAGTGCGTGAAGAACGCGCCCCGCAGTGTCAGTCCCGGATTGACGCGCTCCTGGACGGCCTGCACCTGCTCCACCAGGTCCAGCAGGCCGGAAAAAGAGAACTCGTCCGGGCGGATAGGGATAAGCACGTCGTCCGCCGCCGCCAGCACGTTCAGCGTCACGGTATCCACCGACGGCCCGTTGTCGATGATGCAGAAATCGTAATCGTTGCGCACATGGTCCAGGACAGAGGACAGCACCCGCGCCGTGTCGGTGTCCTGCCGGTCATACAGCGCCCGGTCCGCCGCGTACAGCTCCAGGTTAGACGTGATGATGTCCAGCCCATAGTATCCGGTCCTGTAAATGGCCCGCTCCACGGCCTCGGCGTCCAGCCCATCGGCCAGCAGCAGCGCCGCCGTCCCGTCATGCTCCCCGTACACCTGGAAATACCGGGAAGCGTTGCCCTGTTTGTCTCCGTCCACCAGCAGCACCTTCTTGCGGCGGTACACGGCCAGGATGTGGGCCATATTCGCCGCCGAAACGGTCTTGCCCACGCCGCCCTTCAAGTTGACGATTGCCAGCGTTTTCATTCCTGCCTCGCCTCCCAGTAGATGTGATTTTTCCGCACAGCCGCAGAAATTTCCTGCCGAATCAGCGCATCCGGGTCCGCCGCCGCGTCCAACGCTTCTTTCGTGATTTCTCCGCGCTCAATCCCGGTCAGCCGAAAAGCCGATTCATGTACGCAGAACTGAATATTTCCCGGCCTGACAAACTCAATCGTGATGTTGATTTTTCCGCCGTCGTGCAGGGCTTTTCGCATCCTGTCGTTCATTCTCCCGCTCCTTCCTTTGCGTGCGCTGCCTCCAGCCTCTTTTCCAAGCGGTCCAGCTTCACCCGCATCATAGGCTCCACGCGCCCGAACATAATTTTCATTTGGTCCAGCATGATTTGAACGTCCGCCATTTCCTCCAGGATGTTCCCGGCCACCGCCGACGCGCTTTTGTCGTCCGTCGTGCGGTAGAATTTGCAGATTTCCTTGGTCAATTCGCTCATTTCCTCGACCATCATAAGCATCTGCGCGTCCCGTCCCCAGGTCCGCACGGCATCCCACAAAATCCGCTCCCGGCGGCAATCATCTCCCGCTCCCATCACAAGGCATTTCCGCGCAATCACGGCCCTGTCGTCCCAGTATTCGTCCGCGTTGACCTTGCGGCAATCGTTCTGGTAGGCGGCGATACGCTCCGGCAGGTTGGCGTTCACGGCGTCGAACTCCAGCCCGAACCCTGCGCACCACGCCACGGCCTCGCCCAGCCTCTCGCCCACGCGGCAGGTCCACAGGATAAGCGCGGCCCCGTTTTTCTTCTCGTCAATGGCGGCGGTGATAACGTCCATGTGGGGCGCTCCGATTTCCGGCCAGTCGTTTTCACACAGGCACCCGTCAAAGTCTATCGCTATGGCTTTTCTCATTCTCCCGCTCCTTCCTCCATGATTTCCCCAGTGTCTCCGTCCACCCGGAACAGCGGCCCCGGCTCCCGCTCCAGCGCATTTTCCTGTCTCGGAATAAGCGCCTTTTTCCGCATAGCGTCTCTACACTGGCGCGTCAGGTCGTTCAGCAGCTCCATAAAGTCCGCGTCCGGCAAGTCCATAGGCATAATGACCGCCTGAATTATCATCCCGACTTTCGCCACGATGTAAAACAGGTCCCCATTCCTGCCCCGCCGCTCGTAAAGCCGCATATACTCCAGGCCGTCCAGAGGCAAAAGGTATTTCTCCTGAATGAACGTGACGCCCGCCGACGTTTCCAGCGGCAAGAGGTCCATCCCGTTATAGCGCACACACAGCTTCGGGTCGTCAAGCTGCCGCTCCAGCGGTGCCGTGTCCTCCCAGTTCATCGTGTCCGGCGCGTCCATTTCTCGCATAATCAACTTCTCACGCTTCTTCTCGGTAATGTCGAACATAGCGCAGATGTTTTCCAGGTCCATGACCGGCAGGCCCACCAAGGGATAGGCAGACCGCCCGTCGCCCAGCCATTGGCCCACGACTTCCCCAGCGGCGTCCCGCTCGTCCATCAGGCAGTAACATCCGCCCGCACTACAGATAGCGCCGACTTTCTTTAGCTTCACGCCTTGCGCCTCCTTCTCCGCTTGTCCCTGATCTGCCGCCACCGGGGCGGTGTGGCCTTCTCCGCAGGCGGCGCGTCCGTCTCGTTGATCTCCTCCCGTATGACCTCCAGTTCCTCCACGTCCTCCGCCGGGAACTCAAAGGCCATGCCCGCCGAATACTTCCCTTGCAGCCAGTCCAGCATAAACTTCTGCTTGTCGTCCGTGTACCGCCGGTCCGGGTGGGTCTGCTCCGCCTCATAGACGGCATCCATGATCTTCATGTTCTCCTTGGGCCACACGGCGACATGGTACACGATCTCACCGCCGCGCTCCCTCTTGAACAGGTTGATCTCCTGACCGTCGAAAAGGTCAAAGGCCCGCTGTAAGCTCTCGAACCCCCGGTATGTAAGCCCCTGGCCCGTGTACCGCTCCTTAATCTCCGCCACGGTCTTTCCCCCCGTATGGAGGCGGCACCGAATCTCTTTCGGTCTATACATGGTTCAACCTCCTGTAAACCTTTAGTGTTACGCCGCCCGCGTGCTGGTTTTGCCCCAGGATTTCCCCCGGCTTTACATCCGGCTCAATCTCCACGTCAAACCCCGCTGTCGCCAGTCCTTCTATTACGGCACCCTCGACCTCGTGGCTCTCTAATCTGATCGTCTCACACAGCACGCGGACCATCCCCCGCTCGGTGCAATCATTCATTTCCCTGCTCCTCTCCTCCCGGCGCATAGGCCGCCGTAATCATGATGCTTTTTGCCTCGTCTTTCGTCGCGTTCTCAACCTCGACGTGCCAGCGGTCCCCAATCCGGTACGCCGTGACCTTCCGGTTGCGCTTGCAGGCTTTCACCAGCTCGATCACACCGCCGCCGGTCATGGACACCAGAATCACGAACCCCAGCCACACCCAAAAGCTCGAAAAGATAAACCGCAGAAATTCCATGATTTATACCTCCTGAATGTAAATTCCGAAATGCTCTTGCATCATTTTTCGCTTCATAGCATACTGTTTTGTCTTGGTCGCTCTGCTTTTCACATCCTCCACCACCAGCGCCCAGCACGTTTCCCCGTCTCTGTCTATAAAAGACGGCTTTTGGTATGTAAAATCTGCCCTATACCGGATTGCCCGCACCCGTCGGCCCTCGCCGTCTGTGTAGGCTTCCTGCAAGGTGAAGTCCACCTGCAACCGCAGATCGCGGATTTTCCCGGCCCGCTCCAGCGCGGCCAGCTCGTCGTACCGCCGCGCCTCCTTCTGGCTGTCGAAATGCAGGACCGCCCCGCTGGCCGTCACCCGCTCGGTAGGCTTGTTGTGGTACTTGCTGGCCGGTTGCGGCGTACTGGCGGCAGGGGAGGGGATAGGCCCCCGCCCCTTCTTCCGCTCCTGCTCCATCAGTTTCCGCAAAGCCTGTGCTTGATACGCTGGCGGCAGGTCCTTCACGTCAACAGTCATTGCCCGCCGCCTCTTTCCGTTTTTCCTCCTGCGCTGCCCGCATATCCGCCGCGTGGAGCGCATAGACCAAAGGGGAGATCGCCATAGCATCGTCCAGCTCCCGACCTCCGCCCTTTGCGGCCTTATCATACGGCCCCATATGCCAGCGGATAGCCAGCGCCTCCTCGTCTGTCAGCCGGATAAAGCGAGAGATCAAATAAACAGACTTCTCCCCATGCCCCAACGGGAACGGGTCGCTGAAAATGTACGGTTCAGTCTTTCCTTCCAGCGCAGCCTCGAACGGGTTCGCTTCGTGATACACGCCCACCTTGCACACGTCATGCAGGAGGCCGCAGATCGCCGTCGTTTCCGCCTCGTGCTCCATTCCCCGGATGCTATAGTCCCCCAAAAGCTGATAGTACACATTGAGACTGTGCCGCACCAGTCCGCCAGGGTAGGCTCCGTGATGCTTCGCCCCCGCCGGGGCCTTGAAGAAGTCCGTGGTTTTAAGCCACGCCAGCAACTCCGCCGCGCCCGGTCTTGTGATGTGACTGCTGTAAAGCCCCGTGAAGTCCTTGCAAGCCTGCTCCCTTGCCTTCTCCTTCTGCATGATGTCCCGCATGATGTTGATATGTTCCATGCCGTTCCTCTCTTTCCTGTTCAATTTCCCGCCTGCAATCGCAGACTTCCCCGGCGTCCAGATGGTCGCCGCAGAATGGGCACACTCTGTACTGTCTGCCCATGATCTCACCCCCTTAATTCCGCCGCCTCACCTCCGGCTTGATAAACGCCCCGTCCTCTTTGTAGAACCGGACCACAAGGTAGCACCCGCCGTTCACGTCGTTGTGAAATGCTTCTGCGTTGGACATGAGGTAGCCCGGATAGAGCTTTTCAAACTGCGTGTTGTCCTGGATGTTCTCGGCCAGCTCCCGTGCTTTCCTCCCGGATATGCGCCCGTCCCTGGTTTTTGGCTCCGGGTCCACAAGGTTTTTCGATGCAGTCCACGCCTTTTTCCCCACGGGAGACTTCACGATGTAATGCCCCAGGCCAGCAAGCCCGTCCTCGGTGAATTGCAGGCGGCGGGAATTGGCGTAGCCATATTCCCACATGCTTTCCAGGGTATCCCGGTCTATCCCGCCGTTGACGGTGATGTGGTGGTGATACCGCCCGCCCCGCTTTCCCCGCTCGGTGACGGCTATGTATTTCAGCGGCGGCAGGCCCATCTTTTTCCGCAGGCGTTGTATCCGGCGGATATAGTTGCGCAGGTTACGGGCGGCTTCCTCGTCGCTCCCCGGCTGCTCCCCCTTGTAGGTCAGATGGATTTCCAGGTCCTCCGGTGTGAAGTTTGCGTGAAGGAGACGGACCAGCTTTTCTTCCCGGTGCCTCTGGTTGAGCTTCTTTTGGGCCTCTGTAGAGGGCTTCTTTTTCGCCCGCTTCCCTCCGCCCAGCTTTCCCGTCTCAAAGACCGGATAGATATACACGTCCAGGTATTCCCCGCAGGTATACTTCTTTTCCCGGTACACCGTCCGCATACCGGCAGCACCTCCCCCGTGGTCGTTAAGTTACTATCCCATACAAGCCCGAAATGCGCCCTCGCGCATGGTTTCCCTCTTGTATGTGCCCCCGGAGTGTGGTACAATATGTAGTGTACTTGGTTGTCGCCCTCCGGGGCGTCCGCCCTGCGCAAGCTGTAGGAGGCTTACGCAGGGCGTTTTCTATTGTTCCAGATGGAAAAGATTAGTCTGGCTGATGTATGCCTCAAACCGCTGTTCCTCTGCGCTGAAATACTCATGGTCAAGTTCAAACCCAATAAAATCCAGTCCCGCATCATAGGCGGCGATCCGGCTGCTCCCGCTCCCCAGGTGGGTATCCAGAATTTTTTCACCTTCGCGGGCGTACTTAGAGAAAATCCAGGTATACAGCGCCACAGGCTTTTGTGTAGGGTGTATCCTCTTCTCGTTTTTTGATTTGTTCCCCTGCATGATGTGTCCTTCAGCAACACTTTTCCCCTGCATCATCCCGGCCCACATAAAGCGGAACAAATCTACACGCTCTGTCATTGAGTTATAGGCAATTTCGCAATCCGACTGGTCCGATGCTCCGTTGCACTTGTCCCACACGATTCTCCCCGGCCCAAACGCATACGGGAAATAGTTCACGCCCCATATAATTTGCCGCTTGGATACCCTGCAAAGCTCCCGGAAATATATCTCCGGCGGTGGTTTCATGTCCCATAGCTTCCGGGAATACCCGCCGTCCTCCACATAAATTCTGCTCCCGTCCCTCTGTGTAACGAGCTTTCCACGATTTTTCCCGCCGTGTTCCTTTCGTCCATACGGCGGGTCCACCACAGCCAGGTCAAAATATCCGTCCGGGAATTGTGCCATCCCTTCCACGCAGTCCATGTTGTAGCACTTATTCAGTTCCAGCATCTTTCTCACACCCCAAAAAAGGTCTGGTTCGTTCACGCCTCCTTGCCTCCATCCTTAATGATGTCCCGAACCATCGCCTCCGCGCAGTAGTAGAACACGGGCAGCAGGAGGGTCAGCGCCTCGCCGCCGACCGCGAAATACCCTCGCTCCCGCAGGGCATAGGCCGCACCCAGCTTATACAGCAGCACCCCGGTCGCTGTCAGGAACACATACCACGCCACGGCCCAGCCGTTCAGCCGCGCAAGCCATGTGCACAGGCTCACCCGCCACCGCTTCCCGGCTTGTCCCACTTCGATTTTTATGTACTTGACCTTCTCCACGGTTTCACCCTCCCTTCTGCCGCCGATAATCTCTCCTGCAAGGGCAGGTCCTCCAATGCGGCACAAACCCCAGCGGCGTATTGATTTTTGCCTCCCTGGTCTGCACTTCCTCCGGCCTCGCCGAACGCCCGGTAAGCACCCCCTCTTCCTCGGTGTAGAATTGCTCTGCTCTGTCTCCCTCAATGACAAATACCGGCTCCGGGTCCACGGGGATATACCGCCCTTCCGCCGTCTGCATCCAGTCGATTTCCCGGCCACAGTCTTTACAGTAACTCACCGCTTACCACCTGCTCTTTCCGTCAAACCGCACCTTTGTTACGGCAAGAGGAAATTCCTCAATCTCGCTGGCCCACAGGCAGGTCCCCGGTCCGTTCAGGCGCTCCCATATCAGCGGGAACCCGCCGATACCATCAAATAGGCTTGCCATCGTGGCGTCCCGCTCGTAACAGGCGCACAGCCGTTTCAGCACCCACGCCCACGGCGGCAATGCGATAGAATTTCCCAGGGCCTTATATCGGGCGCTGTCGCTGCTCTCCTTGTGGAGCTTCCCCGCGCTGTCCGTCCACGGCCCTATGTCGGTCCACCCGTCCGGGAACCCCTGCAAGCGCTCACATTCCAGCGGCGTCAGGCGGCGCACAACGGATTCCGTAAACACTGCTTGACCCTCCGCACCACCGGATTTCCCCTTGCTGTAGAGGGTCTGGCTTGTTCCATCCGCACCAGCTATCCGGCGGGATTGTATGTCCCACGGCGTCAGGCATCCGGCGGTTGCTACAATAGGCTGTTCATGGTTGCAGTTCAGCGTAGGGCTGACGTCCTGCGTGATTTCCGCCCCGGTCTGCCCGGTCGCCATCACAATAGCCGTGTAGTCCGTGACCCGGCTCTGGTGGTCCCCGGTCAGTGTGCAAGCGGTTTTCCCGTCTCCATTTCCTCTGGCGTCGAACACAAGCGGCGCATTTCTCCCGCTGGCGTTTGAATTTGTGTTAAGCGTTCCGGCCACCGACCCCGTCCGAACTTCTCCCAACTGATTTTGGTGGACGTAAACCGCCGACGTCTGCTCTGCCGACAAGGTAGGCACCGTTTCCTCCTGGAACCCGATGCTTCCCGCTCCAGCCCCCGCCTTGTGCTTGAATCCAGCTACAAGGACAGCATCACGCCTTTGCCCACCTCCGCTGTTTGCACTCAACGAACACCAAACACCGTTTTCCCTGTATACTCGTTGCGTTTGGCTATCCCAAGGATTTAGGCATCTGATTCCTGCTGTGCAATCAGCACTGCTTCCAGCTCCGGCGGCAGTTTCTTCCCACGGCGTTCCGCCCTCCGCAGTATCCCCGCACACGCCTTGGCGGACAAAGAGTATTTCTGGTGCGGCGTGTCCTCCAAAATCTGCGACAAGCGCGATTCTACGGCGACGCTGGGGCACTCCCCAAAACTGCGCATCGAGAACTCTGTAGGCGACGGACCATCCATCCCCATACCAGCAGTCAGCCAGCGGCCAGCGGCCTTTTGGAGGCAATGGAACGTCGGGCGCGTCCGGCTCTGCGACCCTGATTGTTTCTTCAAGGACGGCTCGGAAGTCGTCGCCTTTGTTTGAGCTAAAGGCTCCTGGAACGTTTTCCCACACCATGAATCGGGGCCGAATAAACTTTCCTGTACGGCCTCTTCGTACATCTGCCTCCCTCATTTCCTTAATGATTCTGATTTGCTTCATAAACAGGCCGCTCCGCTCTCCGGCAAGGCCAGCCCGTTTCCCCGCTACAGACAGGTCTTGGCTAACAAGGTGAACCACCAATAACCACATCAACGGCTGGCAACTCGTACCCGTTTAGCTTCGTAATGTCGCCCAAATGTTCCACCTAAACCACCTCCTTATCCCCCTCTTCGGGTCATATTTGTAAAAATCCGGCTCCGACCGGAAGATAATCCGGTTGTTGCACCACCTTTGGAGCAGCCGTATTTCTTGCGGCGCGGACGGCTTATCGAATATCATCACATACGGGTTATATCCCAGGTCCCGCAGCGGATAAATTCGCCGCAAAGCGTTTTCTACTTTTTCCGCCACGGTTTCCCCGTCCCCGTAATTGGTCAGCACATAGACGCCCAGCTTCCGGTAATCCTTTATGCCGGACAACTCCTTGAACCGCCGGAAATGCTCCGTCAGGTCTTGCGCTGGGTCGTCCCACGCAAAATGAACGGTCTGTGTCTTTATGTGCTGTATCAGCTCCACGTTCCGCGCATTGGTCAGCCGAATGTCCAACCCTTGTGTGAAGTCCACCCACGCGCCGCTGTCCGCAAGCTGCCCCATCAGGTCCATGTGTTCCGGGCAGGCCAGCAGATTAGGGTCCAGGAGTTTGATATACTTCTGCCCACGCCACCACTGGTCGATGTCTGCCACTTTCACGGAGGCCCGCCCCTCTTTCCCGGCTACGATGCAGAATCCGCAGGTGCGCGGGCATCCCCGTGTCAGGAATCCATAGGCGGTTTCTTTGGTCAGCTCCGGGTAGATGGAATAGTCCGGGTAGATATGCTCCACTTCATCCGGCAGGCGGTTGTCCAGGCCGTAGCCGGTCCCGCCCCGTATGACTTCCCTGGTGTTCAGCGGCTCCGGCTGGTCCGCCGAATAGGTGGTGTCAAATACCTTGCTCATATACACCCGGTCATACTCCCCAAATCCCCACCACCATTCCACCGTGTCGCCCTGTGCCTTGTGCCAGGCCGACAGCTTCATCAAAGCGAGGTTCGGCCAGCGGTGCCCATCCACGTCAATCAGACCGATATTCATTCGGTGTTCTCCTGAAACATGCTAAACTGGTTCTTATCTCTTCTCTTTTCTGCGTCGTATTGCGCCTTGAATTGCCTGTATGCCCTGGTGTACTCATACGCCGCGCCGAAAATGTTCCTTGCCGCTTTTGCAAGTCCTGGGTCTAACTGATCTGCGGTCTGTAGTTCTTGTTCAAACCGACTTCCAAACGGGCAACAGGCGCATCCCGTCCGAAGAAATCCGTGCTTTTCGTACAGGTCAGAATGAACAACGCCCCGCCGCTTGCAATACAGCTTTTTGTCTTGGTCCGTTATGTAAAACAACGGCCTGAATTGTGCAGCTTCACTTTTGCTGGACGGTTCCGAAAAGCAACTATTATAAGCTGTCGCCCTTGCGCCTCCCTCCGCTTTTCTGATCCCGACAAGGTTAATCGTTGCTCTCGTCTCTTTTAGAAAATTGTGCGCAACGTCCTTTTTGGCACCTTTGCAGCACTCATCCGAAATAGAAAAGTCCGGCGGATTTTCAATCATAAACTCTTTCAGCAGACGGCACTTTTCTATGTTTATCTGGCTCCCAGGTCCCCACTCGTTGCACCACCATCTAAGCGCCGCTTTGCAGCTTGGGTATAGCGAAAAAAGAAAGTCAAACGACGAATCCCCCCACTTTCTGAAATCAAATCCGTGGGCCTGTAGCCGTCCGATGTACTGGCTTACCCTTTTAGAGATAAACGGCTGCCCAAATTCTTTGCACCCCAGCGGAACAGGGGTTTTCGCCTTTACTTTTTCAATGACTATTCCGTACTTCTCTTCCAGATAGTCCAGGTGTTCCTTTGTGACGGTGTACTCTATGCCTGTGTCAAACCATGCGTAATGAATTTCATCGAATGGGTAGTTCTTCGCCGGGTCCAGTGCCATAATCATATCCAGCATCATGTCGCTATCCGCGCCCCCGGATATTGAAACCGTAGCCCGCTCCGATCTGAACATTAGATTTGCGTGGAGTTTTCTAAATGCGCTGTTGATGTTTGGACATTCCTTTTCCGGGAACAGTTCAAGCATCCGCTCCAATTCTTCCATCCGCTTTCTCCTCCTTTTGCATCAGCGGGCACCACGCGGGGACATATGGGAGGAAGCGTCCGTTTCCCACGACGTACCCCTGGCACCGTCCCGGCGCAAAGCACCTTGCCCACAGCTTACCCTTAGGTGCTTCCTCATTTATAACGTGTCGGCACCCTGCGCACGTTCTGGACCAGTCCGCCGCGCTCATGCGCTCACCCGCTGATCGGATTTGCTCCGGTCTCTGGCCGGACGCGCCGCCCGCTCGTCCTGGGTGAGCGGTGTCACAGTAACAGTGATTTCCTTCCCATACTTCCGGGAGAGGATGGCGGCCAGCGTTTGAAAAAACGCATTGGCGTTGAACACGCCCTTCACCTCTACGCTGTCCATGCTGCACACCTCACGCGCCGGGCCGCTCCGCCGCCTGCTTCGGTGTGGGAGACGAAGCGATACTTGCGCCGATCAGCATGGATTCCACGATGGTTTCCAGCATAGAACGCTTTTCCTCCGGCACACCGGCCAGCGCCTTTGACACTCTCGCCGCAAAAGTCACCTGCTCCGGCGCATACGTTTTACTATTCATGGTTGTACCTCCTTCTTTCTTTTTCCGGCCTCCTCTGCTATACTGTTCTCGACGGCGTTGCCGCGCCGCCGGAATCTACAGAGAGGAGGTGTAGATTTTGAAATATACAATGATGATTGGCGGTATTGAAAAAGAAATATCGCCAGAACTGGCAGAAGCATTGCTGAATACCGAGGGGCTTCGTCTTCAAATCTGCAAGGCAAGAGATCATTCATTTGCAGATGTGTTTGGCGTTCTGGATAAAAACCTGAAACACAGCCGCGAATTGAAATTCATTGATTTTCGGCCCAGTGATGATGTCAGCGCCGGTGATATGCTGCTTGTGCCAGATGTTGGTGAGCTGCGTGTTACTTCGGTGGAAACGCAATTAGACGATGGCAAAACCGTTTGCGCTGCGTGCTTATGTAAGTTATCCGCCAACGATTGTCGTTTCCCCGGAAGAATAACCCCCCTGTCTCCGCATCCTGCTACGGGTGCGGAGTCTCTTTTGTGCTTCTTGCCGCATTGGTGCAGGCAATCTTCACAGCCTCCAGGACCTCGATTGTATCTTCCAGAGGAACATCAAGTTCCATAATTTTGAGCTTGATTTCTTCACCCAGTCTTGCTTGTTTGCCCGCCTTCTTGTGCCATTCCCCCGACATATCCCATCCTTCCATGTCCCTCACCTCCTTTCACTGTTGCCTTTTTCCGGCCTCCTCTGCTATACTGTTTCCAGACGGCGCGTCACCGCCGCCGAAACTGATAGAAAGGAGAAACGCTATGCACGCACCCAAATACAAAAATCCGTTGATTTCTACATCGTTGACAGACGAAACCGAAATCAGCGAAAGAGGGGCAGAGGTTTATACGCACGATTGCCACAATCTTCCCATCTGTGGCTCCTATGGCCAGACGTTCTTTGCCTGCCTTGCTGGTGCCAACGCTGGTACTCGCTGTACCAGGGGAGAGAAAATGCAAATTCGGATTTTAAATGACATGAATCCGAACGCGCTGCACAAACCGCGCAAGCCTTCTGCGTCAGACCTTGAAGATTACATCTCCGGGTGACGCACCGCTTTTCAACAATGCCAGCCTCCGCTCATACTCGCGGATCAACCGTTCCCGTTCGCTGGCTCCGGCTGCTTCGCCGGTTTCCTGCCGCTCCTGCGCCTCCGGCGCTGGGGCGGCACTCTTTTTTTCGTCCATTCCGTTTCCCTCCCTTCTTCCTTTTTCCGCCTCCTTCTGCTAGACTGGTCCCGGCGGCGGGCCAACGCCGCCGAAACTGACAGAAAGGAGGAATCTGTATGAATGCAGCTGAAGAACATTTGGAAAAACATTTGCAGAATGCAGAGGATCGCAAACGCCGTAAGCAGGATTTACATTTCCGCCGCATCGAAATTGGCGTTGCGATTTATGCTGCTTGTATAGCCACTATCGCGCTAATCGTATCAGTGATAGCACTATTGAAATAGCGCTTGCGACAAACGACCAAATCAGCAAGGCGTTCCTTACCCTGCACCACCGCCGTTCCTTTCGACCTGCAAGCCGTTTGAAGTATTCAGCGGCTTGCAGGTCATTTTCTCTTACGGTGTCCATCCCGTTTCCCTCCTTTCGTTTGTTACTCTGTCCTTGCATTCCCCACCGTCCTCCCGTATAATCCAGGTACAGGCCCCCGCCAGGGCTGAGTACACAGAAAGAAGAAACGCTGATGGATACATGGATTGAAGTTGAAGTGTCCGGCCTTGAGACCCGCGAACAGAAAGCCGCCATCGAAAAGGCTTTTGAGGATTGTGGCTGGACCTATGACCGCTACATCCCCGCCGATTACGAGCGTTTAACCGGAATTGCAATTATCCGTGCTTATCGCTTCCATTGGGACAGATTTGGCGAGCCTGTTTATCCGCCGCTTCCTCTGGGCTGCCGGGTAACAAAAAATCCATTAGCCTAAGTCGAACACATCCACAGCCACAAACGGAAATTCGGGGTCGTAATCCACTACGATCCTGAATTTCTTTTTTGGATTCTCCCCTCGCAACGCGATTGTTTTCAGGGCTTCAACGATTTCCGCTCTGTTGACGACCCCATATGACTGTACCGGGACCTTCCCAGGCTTCATTGCTCCAAAGTGATTAAGGAGCTGCCCGCTTGCCTCACTCAGCGTCATCTCCTCACACCTCCCTTCACTTGTTGATTTCTCCGGCCCCCTTCTGCTATACTGGTTCCAAGCGGCGGGCCAACGCCGCCGAAATCTATAGAAAGGAGACTTTTACTATGTCTAATCTGCCCAAACGCTGCCCTGTTTGCGGTCAGCCCTACGCCAGTGGCTCCACCTACTGCACCATCTGCAAGAAAGAATTGACCGAAACAAAGCAAAACCGCTGCCTGAACTCCGACTGCCCCCAGCATACCGCTTACTTGCCCGTTGGTTTGACGGAATGCCCTGACTGCCACGGCCCCACATCTAACGCTGAGCAAATCAACAAGATGGTCTAGTCCCTGGCCCTCTCCCTGTGCATCAACACAGGGAGAGGGCGCTTTTGTTACTGCCAGTCCATCACGACCGCCGCTTCCTCCGCCGCCTTATCCAGGATTTCCATCAGCTTCCCCATCTGCTCTTCACTGATCGGACACTCGGTCAGCGTCATGCAGAAGCCGACCCGGTTTTCCTCGCCCTTCTTCATCAGGACCCGCTTTGCGAAATGGGCGTGTTCCACCAGTCTTCTTGTAGGTTCAACCATCGTTTTCACCTCCTTTTGCTTGTGTTTATGGGACGATTATAAGTCCTATAAACACATTTGTCAAGTCTTATTTTGTGCGGTTGAGACTTTTTGTTGACAACCGCACTTTTTTGTGTTATCCTCTTCTCGAAAGGGGGTGATGCTATTGAATGAGCGCCTAAAAAAATTGCGCAAGGCTTTAGACCTCACACAACAAGAATTTGGTGATCGTATTGGAATCAAGCGGAATACTCTTGCCAATTATGAAATTGGCAGGAACGAACCGATTGATGCTGTAATCAATCTGATCTGCCGGGAGTTCAATGTATCGGAAACATGGCTGCGGACCGGCGAGGGGGAAATGTTTATTCCTTCTCCAAACGGCGTGTTGGACGAGCTGGCGCAGAAGTATGGCCTGTCCACTCGTGGCAAGGTCATAGTCGAAAAATTTCTTGACTTGAAGCCGGAGGTTCAGGAGGCCGTGGCGGCCTATATTGAAGAAGTGGCCGCCGCGTTTTCAGACGCCGGAACATCTGCGCCTGTCCCGGTCTTCGCTCCCGCCCATATCCCCACCATAGAGGAGGAGGCCCGCGCCGAGGCAAACCAGCAGGCCCAGCTCATTTACCAGCAGATTCTTTCTGAAAAGCAAGCCGCTGCGGGAATCTTGTCGGAATCTTCCGGGCCGCTGGCTGGCGGTGGCACGGCGAAACAGGCATAAAAAATAAGCCCGGCAAGGCGTGAACCTCACCGGGCATAAGGAAGGAGTATTCTGTATGAGTGGTAATCTGGCATACCAGGAGGAGCGCCGCGAGGAGCTGATCGGCGGGAAACCGGTCATGATGTCTCCGCGGCCCTCTTTCAACCACAATCAAATTTCGTACAACATTTCACGGCTTTTTGGCAATTATCTGTATGGGAAAAAGTGTACCCCGATTGCCGATGGCATGGACCTCTATCTGGACGAGGACAACCAGTTCGTTCCCGATTTCATGGTAGTTTGTGACCCGGACAAGATCAAGCCGGACGGCATCCATGGCTCTCCTGATCTGGTGGTAGAGGTCCTTTCCCCCAGCACGGCAAGGAATGACAAGACCCAAAAGAAAGATGTGTACGCCCGCTGTGGGGTCCGTGAATACTGGCTTGTCAGTCCCGACGACAAATTTGTTGAAATCTACCGTACCGATGGAACCGACTTTGTCCTTCACGATATATATACGCTGTACCCTGACTGGCAGCTTGCGCAGATGTCCGAGGAGGAGCGGGCGGCTGTCGTGACCCATTTCAAGTGCAGCCTGTTTGACGATCTGGACATTTCTCTGGAGGATATTTTTTACCGCACATTCTGACCGAAAACAGAAAACCGCCCCAGGTGCTGCTAACACCTGGGGCGGCGAGTGAACCTTACCGGGGCAGGCCCGATAATAGCCACCTGAACAGTGCTATTATAACACCTGCCCATGGTTGATTGCAACCTTTTTTGAAGGGCAGGTGCTTTATTTATGAGAAAAAACGAAGTGGCCCCGCTGCGGGTTGCGCTGTATGTCCGCGTCAGCGGTCAGGAGCAGGCAATAAAGGGCCTGTCTCTGGAGGCCCAGCAGGAAAGTCTGGAGGAGTACGCCAGAGAACGGGGCTGGGTGATCGTCGGCGTCTACATCGACGCGGCGAAGACGGCCCGCAAGAGCCTTGGCAAGCGCACCAACTTCCTGCGGATGCTGGGGGACGTGAAGCAGGACAAGGTGGACCTGATCCTGTTTACCCGCCTTGACCGCTGGTTTCGTTCTGTGGCCGACTATTACAAGGTCATGGAGATTCTGGAAGCCCATAATTGCGGCTGGCTGACCACCCAGGAGCAATACGACACCACCACGGCAGGCGGGCGGCTGTATATCAACCTCCGCCTCTCCATTGCGCAGAACGAAGCGGACCTGTGCGGGGAGAGAATCGGCGTTGTCCTGGACAGCAAGGTAAGGCATGGCACTGTCGTTTCCGGCAAAATTCCGTTCGGCTACCGAATCAACGAGGAAAAGCGCCTGGAGGTAGTGCCGCAGGACGCGGCAATCATCCTTGACGCTTTCGAGCATTACCGCTCCACTGTATCTGTCCGTGCCACCGCCGCGTATATCCGGCAAACCTACGGCCTGAACTGGGACAATGTACGCTGCCGCCGGAACCTCTGCCAGACCCTCTATATTGGCCACTATGAAAGCAACGGGCGCGTAAACTCAAACTTCTGCCCCCCCATCGTCCCCCGCGATTTATACGACGATGTGCAAAAGCTCCTGTCCAATAAAACAAAAGCAAACCCCACCGGGCGGGTATTCCTCTTTACCTCTCTGCTGATCTGCGCCGAGTGCGGCCACCGGCTGGCCGGTATCCATACTGGATACGGCGCTTACTACCGATGCCGGACATATACCGAGCGAAAGACCTGCCCGCACAAAAAGCATATCAAAGAAGAAACTGTAGAAGAATGGCTGTTCTCTTTCCTTGGAAGCGAGCTGGAAAAGCAGCGCCTTGAATGGGAAGTGAAAGAGGCCCAGCGCAAACAGGCCGCCGCCTCGCTGGACCGGGCGTCGATTCGCCGTAAACTGTCCCGGCTGAAAGAGCTGTATGTAAATGAAATGATCGATCTGGAAGAATACCGCCGGGACTATGAGTTATACACCGCCCAGCTTGCCGAGCGCACCGCCCCCGCCGCCGAGGAGGAGCGCCCCAATTTTGAGGCTGTAGAGGCGATCCTTGCAAATGGTTTTCGCAAAATCTACGGCGGCCTGGAGCGCGAGGAAAAGCGCACCCTCTGGCGCTCCGCAATAAAGGAAATTCGCGTGGACAAAGAGCGCCAAATTACTGGCATTGTTTTTTTATAGACATTCTTATACTAATAATACATAACCGTCCGGGAGTGACAAAATCTGCGACAGCAGGCCCTTGGCTTTCAGGGACAGGTCTTTGTTCCGCAGGTGATGGTTCGACATCACCGTGTACCCTTTGTTCCTCTCCACGCGGAATACTGGCATGGTTCTCCGCTCCTTTCGGTGTCTGGACATGAAAAAAGCGGCGTCCCATCTTCCCGGCAGGGAATATGAACGCCGCTCATGCGCCGATATTCGATTTTTTAGTACATATCATGCTTGTCCGCCGCTCGAAAACCTTGATTTTCCTATACTTTCAGAAGTTACGTTATCTAACCTCAGCTTTCCAAAGGCCCGGTTTCCAGAGCATGATCCAGGACATTGAGACCAAACGTATCAACTGCGTCATCACCAAAGACC